>JABLTT010041004.1_pt1 | contig 23325 bp, 21 predicted proteins | sample 7160061 | NCBI WGS metagenome assembly JABLTT01 (sample SAMN14651232, study PRJNA627086) | human gut metagenome | isolation source: feces | host: Homo sapiens
GGTGGCCGAGGCCGGCGGCGCGCACGATGCCGCCCGGGGGTTCGCGCAGATCCACGATACGGCGGACCAGGCGATGACGATGATCCGCCGTTCCGTCCACGATCTGGAGGATGACGGCACGGATTTCGACGCGCAGATCCATGCCGCGGCGCACGCGTTCGACGGTGCGGCGGATTTCGACGTTCGGCTGCGCAACGATATCAGGACGGCGCCCGCGCCGGTCGCGCGGTGCCTGTCCGCGGTGATCCGCGAGGCCGTGTCGAATGTGGCCCATCACAGCGACGCCGCGCAGGTGTCGGTGCTGTTGCACGAGTTCCCCGCCTTCTGGCAGCTGACCGTGCAGGATGACGGAGGCCGCATGCCGCACGCCGCGGCCACCGCTCCGCGTGGCATGGGGCTGGCCGACATCGAGGCCCGCGTCAGGGCGTTGGGAGGCACGGCGCTGTGCGGACCGTTCAACGACGGATGGCGCGTCTTCGTATCGATTCCCAAAACACCATGGACCGCCGAGGGAGGGCGCGCATGAAAACCGCCATCGTGGATGACGACCCCATCGTCTGCCAGTCGCTGGCCACCATCCTCTCCGCCACCGGGACGGCCGAGGTGCTCTGGACGGCGAACAACGGAACCGACGCCGTGGAACGCTATCGATCCGGCCCGCACCACCGGCCGGACGTGCTGCTGCTCGATATCCAGATGCCCGGCGTGAGCGGATTGGACACGGCCCGGCGCATCCTGGCGTTCGACCATGCCGCGCGCATCCTGTTCCTGACCACGTTCTCGGACCGGGCCTATATCGACGAGGCCATCGCCATCGGCGCCCGTGGATACCTCATCAAGCAGGACGTGTCCGCCGTCGCCCCCGCCTTGCAGGCCGTGATGGCGGGGCAGGTCGTACTCGGCGCCGAGGTGCTCGGCAAACTGACGGAGGAACGGCCCCACTGCCACGACGGCGACGTGCCCAGCAATCCGTTCCCGAATCTGAGCGACCGCGAGCGGGACATCGCCGCGCTGGTCGCGCAGGGACTCGACAACCGGGACATCGCCTCCCGCCTGTGCCTGTCGGAAGGCACCGTGCGCAACCGCATCAGCGGAATCCTGGACAAGCTCGGCATGACCAACCGCACGCAGCTGGCCATCGCCTGGCTCAAGGGCGGACGGTAGGCTCAGCTGTTCTTCATCACCACGTTGTCGATGACGTCGGCCACCTTCTCGCAGGCGTCGGCGCACTCCTCCAGCTGCGTGTACACCTCATGCCAGGCGAACACGCGCAACGGGTCGGTCTCGGCGGTGTGCAGCGTGCGCAACGCATCCACGAACATCGTATCCGCCTCCTGCTCGATGCGGTTGATCGTGAACACACGCTCACGCAGGGTCTTGGACCGCTTGAACCGGCGCATCTCGGCGACCAGGTCCTTCATCTGGCCCACCTCCTCGACCACCTTGTCGAGGGTGACGAGCGCATCGGGGCGGATCTCGCGGACGTTGTCGTAGTACAGGCGGTGCAGCACGCCTTCGATCTCATCGACCACGCTGTCCAGATAGTCGCTGAGCAACGCGATGTCCTCGCGATCGATCGGGGTGATGAACGCGGTGACCAGCTCGTCGACCAACGCGTGACGCACCTCGTCGGCCGCCTGCTCGATGGCGTGCATCTGCCCCATGCGCTCCTGGAGCGTATCCGGGTCGTAATGGCGCATGACGTCCGCCAGTAGCTGCACGGCCTGACAGGCGTATTCGGCGCTCCTGTCAAAGGAGTCGAAATAGAACGCGTCGTTCTTTCTTGCCATGTGAAGCAGTTCCTTCCGTTAGAAGATGAACATGAACAGTTTGGCCATGATGTAACTGATGATGCCGCAGCCGGGGAATGTGAACACCCAGGTGAGCATCATGTCCTTGACCACGCCGAAGTTGATGGCGGACAGACGCTTGACCGCGCCGACGCCCATGATGGCGCTGGTCTTGGTGTGCGTGGTGGACACGGGGATGCCGAGCACCGTCATCAGCAGCAGACACAACGCGCTCGACAGGTCGGCGGAGAAGCCCTGAAACTTCTCCAGCTTGACCATGTCCTGGCCGACCGACTTGATGATGCGCTCGCCGCCCACCGAGGTGCCCAGGCCCATGATGACGCTGCACAGCAGCATCAGCCACACCGGGATCACCACGCCGGCCACGCTGGACTGCCCGTTGCAGAACGCCATGCCCAGGAACAGCACGCCGATGAACTTCTGGCCGTCCTGCGCGCCGTGCATGAAGCTCATCGAGGCGGCGCCCACGATCTGCGCGTATTTGAAGAACCCGTTGGTGCGGCGGCGGTCCATGCCGGCGCAGATCACCGTGACCAGCTTGCAAACGACCCAGCCCATCGCGAAGCCGATGACCAGGCTGGCCACCAGACCGTACAGCACCTTGACCCACTCGTCCATGTTGATGCCGCCGATGCCGCTCTGGATGGCGATGGCCGCACCGGACAGGCCGGCGATCAGACTATGGCTTTCGGAGGTGGGGATGCCGAACAGCGAAGCGATCACGCTGTAGACGACGATGGAGAACAGCGCGGCGCACAGGGCGATCAGCGCCTCATGCGTGTTGCCGCCGAAATCCACCATGTTGCTGATGGTGGAGGCCACCGAGGCGTTCAGTTGGGTCATGATGAACACGCCCAGGAAATTGAAGACCGCGGCCATGATGACCGCGGAGCGCACGCGCATGCATCGCGTGGTCACGCAGGTGGCGATGGCGTTGGGGGCGTCGGTCCATCCGTTGACGAAGATCACGCCAAGCGTGAGCAACGTAGTCACCAGCAACGCCGGATTGGTGAGTATCTGTTGGATGAAGGTCATGAATGAAACGTCCAACGGACTCGCCACCTTTTTACTCAGTTTTCAACAATGAACACCTTGAGTTTACCCGATGTTCACCGAAGAGTCGTGCAGCGTGGCTACGTAGCGTTTCATCAATGGCGTGTCGCGGCAGAAATCATCCCCCGTCACGGTCGTATTCCATCCATGTCACGACACGACATTGCAGCGAAATACGCCGATGCCGAGTCGATGCTCCGCCATATCGTGCCTCTTCGTTCAGCCTTGCCGCGAAGACCATGCGTGGATGAAGAACAGACTGGCTCCTATCCCAATGCGCCCAAAACCTCACTGCGTTGTTCCTCGATGGCTTCGACGATCTCCGCCTTGTACTCGTCGCGGTTCTGCCATTCGTCGATGTTCAACATCAATGCGTCCACGCCGACTCCGACCGCGGCACCGGCGGCAAGCCCCGCAACCGTGCCGAGTGGACCCGCAACGGTACCCGCAGTACCGCCGATGGCGCTTCCTATAGCGCTCGCACCGAGTTTGCTTCCGATCTGACTTACGAATTTCTTAAAGAACTGTTTCGATGCCGCTTTCATGAGCACACCGGCGGCCAGGCCGATCGTACTGCTTATCACGACCCGATCATTCGCATCGAGTAGCCGCTGGGCCGGTTCAAACGAGTCGGAGAAGAAATCGTCATCCAGTTCCTCCTTCTCGACGATCAGCCATTCGGGTACGTCATCCATTTCATACGCGGCGAGCTCCTCCTCCGCATCCGTGCGATATTGGTCGATCTGGGCGGCGTAACGCTCCAACTGCTCGTCAATAGCGGAGTCGTCGATGCCGTTTTCGATGTGCGCGGTGAACTGATCGGTTACGAATTCCTCCGCGGAACCGGTGATCATACTCGCCAATCGTTCGTAATCGGCAGGCAGGCTGTAGTACCAATCAAGGTAGTCATCCACATTCTCGAGACGCTTATCGAACGATTCGTTAATGAGATTCGTTAGCACCTCGCTATTCTTCTCGCTGAGCTTGGCGACCTTCCTTTCGGTTTCCTCACGCACCATTTCGACTGCCCGCTGGTCGTAGTATTTGCCGTCGAGCACATATATGGCAAGATCCATCTGGTCACGGACGAATCGTTCGGCCATGGTATATCCTCGAGTCGTCGCTACAGTGGCCATCCAGGAATCGGCGCCGACGAATGATGCGATCAGGACGGCAGGCATAGCCGCAGCCACGACGATATACGCCTTCTTGACATGCAGATCCGCAATCTTCTGTCCCTCCGCCGGCAAAGGCGAAAACACCCTCTTCATCTCACCGATATCGATGGAAGCCGCCCTCAGTAAACCCGCGATGCCGAAGAACGTGGAAACAGACAAGATGATCACGATCGCGAATGAGATGGCCGCGGACACGTGGGATGCCGTCGAGATGCCATACAGCTTCATCCCATCCACGAAACTCATCAATATCCCCGACTCGGACACCAACGTGGAAGATGCGCCTTCGAGAGGGTTCTTCGCAGCCAGGAACGCATCAACCGCACTGTCGTACGTCGTCATCGGCCGTACCAACGTGGCGACGGTATACAAAACAACCAGTAGCACCCCCACGACGATATAGCTCCAGAACAAACAGCCCGACAAACGGTAATTCTCCGTATATTCCCTACGCAACAACTTGTCCGCGACAAGGAACACGACAATATACAGCGGAATCGAAACCACGGTAAGGATCCATTCGAGGGTTCCCCATCGAGGAGTGCTCAGGATCAATCCGGCCGAACATACCGCGGAAAACACGAATCCAATAATGATGGACAGAATTCGCCCATTGTTGAAGCGGGCGTGCATACCGCCTTCACGATATCTGACCTGACGATATGTCTTCTTTACAACGACACGGTAAACATGACCGATCGTCATGACAAAAGTCAGCACCGCCCAAAGCAGCGCAATCACGAATGAAGGCATAACCGGTACCAGGCGAGACATCAGGAACAGCAGGCCGATGAGAACCATGGACTCAATGAGGTACAGCCCCCATCGTTTCCATGATTTCGGCACAGGTTTGCGAGCAAAACACTTGCTCGCTGAGGTCAAGGCTTCTTCCATATCCGTCCCAATCGCTCTTCCCGTTCGATTGGTATACAAGTGTAATCCGCAGCCAGATCAGTCTTGGATGGAACACTCCCGGTAGCATCACCATAGATTGCACTTGGACTGACGCTACAGGGAACCGGCCCATGCGTACGACCGAATGCGCCAACGAATTCCCGCACGAGAGCCGGAATAGGACCAGACAATAGCAAAGGGAGGTCCGAAGACCTCCCTACAGAGTCAATGTCATCGTATCGGGCCGTTATGTGCGCCCTGTTTACATCACTCCCACTCAGTAATCAAATCGTGCATTTCCATGGTCCTCGTCTACGTGGTGTATCGGTGTCCCCCCTATTCGCCGGAATCTGGCAATTTTCGAGCACTTGAGTTGAACTCAATATGAACTCAACGCCGATGTTCGCTCGACAGCTTCCGAGCGGCTTGCATTCCCGCCGAGGAGGACGGACGCCTCTGGCAAGACCAAATCCTGCTAGATGCGCACAACATAGCCGTCCTTGCGCGGGGCGGCCGCGCCCTCGGGCCCCGCGGCGTATCCCAAGGCGATGGCGCCCACGCCGCGCAGCGTCTCGGGCAGGCCCCACTCCCTGAGGAGCGCCTTGCCCTCCGCATAAGCCATCGGAACGGCGGTCAGACTTCCTCGCGGTGCCGCGCGAGGAAACCAGGCACCTGTGCAAGGCACACTCCAGCAAGAATCACAACCACGCCCAGCCACTCGGCAATGCCAAGCGGCTCGCCGAGCACGATCATGGCGATGAGGAGGCCGGCGGGAAGCTCCGCAGCGGCCATAACGGTCGAGAGCCCGGCGGGAAGGTGCGGGGAGCCTAGGCCAAAGAGCAGCACCGGACATGTAAGACCGAAGAATCCCGCTATGGCGGCGAAAGGCAGGATGCCTTGGAAAACAACACCGGAGAAGAGGTAGTCCGGGCACACGGTGAGCGACATGAGACCCGCGCCCAGACACACGACAACACCTCGCTGTTCGTTGGAGCAGTCCACCTTGACCTTTCCGGAAAGTGTGACGAACAACGAACAGGTGACCGCTGCGCCGAGGGCGCAGACGAGCGCGACAGGATTGTAGCCGGCGAGTCCCGTCCTGTAGACGCCGCTCGCGAACACGGTGCCGAACACGATGAGCGCGGCCGAGGCGATCTCAAGAAGCCTGGGCGCGCGCCGCATCATAATGGTCTGCCAGACAAGTCCCATCCAAGTGAACTGAAACAGCAGTGTGAGGGCCACCGGAGCAGGCAGCACGCTCATGGCATAGCAATACAGAATCGAGGTGGTGCAGGTGAGGGCACCAAGCCCCATGAGCTTGAACACCTGTGCGCCCCCAAGACGGCTCAGACGGCCGCCGCGCAGCAAACGTACGACCGTTGCGAGGATGAAGAACAGGCAGCCGAACCACGCCTGACTCGCCACCACCTGCGCCGAAGTGTAACCCGCCGCGTAGGCGAGCTTGTACGTAGTGGCCATTGCGCCGTAGCAGGCACCACCTGCAAATACCTGCAGGGCAGCCGTTACCTGGCGATGTCCCGAAGCCGAGGTAACCACAGACGTCGTCTGCGAATCGATTGCGTTTTCCATGCTCTCTCCTTCCTTCGCCCCATCCCATGCAAGGCAAGCTTCACACGTCCCGAGTCTTCGGAAGAGAGGTCATCTCGTCGGATGTTGCCGACCAATACAAAAACCACGCGACCGATGCTCGGCTGCGTGGCAAAAAGGTGGCTTACGCCCAGAAAAGTCCACACGATTTTAGACGGGTCCAATCTACGAGGTCTCCCTGGAAATGTCAAACGCGGTCGCGAAATTGCTCCCAACGCATGACAATAGTCTGCACCGATTCCCTGGAGCGAATGATTCCGCGATCATGCCGATCATGACATGTTCTGTCGCGTGGGAAGGACGGGGCTGCGGATTCAGCACTGCCATTCGTCCGGCTTACGGAAGGACAGGATCCCGTGTTCGTCCAACGCCCAGGCCGTGGATGCGGCCAGTCCCACCGCGCACAGGTACAGGGCGATGTCCTCTCCGATCATGTCCGCGAACGGTCCGCCCGCCAGCGCGCCGATGGGCTCGGCTGCCAGGGCGATGACGCGCTCCACCGAGCTGACCTGCCCGAGCAGCCGTTCCGGGGCGGTGACCTGTTTGATGGATTCGCTCAGGACGAGGTTCACCGTCACGGTGAAGCTCCACACGAACTGGGAGACGCATACCAATGCGATCACCACGGCGTTGCCGTACTCGATTGTGAGGGCCGACAGCGGCACGAGCAGCGCCGCCAAAGCGGGCGCGAACAGCGTGGCGATGAACAGGGGGCCGGACGCCATGCGCCGGATGAGGGCGCCCGCCGCAACGGAGCTCACAATACCGCCGATGCCACTGCACGTGGCGGCGAGGCCCACCGCCACGTGACCCATATGCAGCACGCGGACCACGAACACGTAGTAGATCGTAAAGAACGCGGCGGTGAAGAAGTTGAACTGGCCCGTGGAGAACGCGATGGAACGGATGATCCCGTTCCCCCAGACGAAGCGCAGGCCACTCAGCACATCACCGTCGTCATCGTTTTCATCATCGGTCTTGACGCGCGCCGATTCATCCTGCCGGTGCGTATGCTCCGATGCCGAGGCCGTCTTCCGTTTCCTGCGTTCGAGTACGTTGAGCAGCACCAGCAGCGAGCTGCACACGTACGTCACGAAATCGAACAGCAGGGACAGAGCGACCCCGAGCGTGTCGAACAGCCATCCGCCGACGCTCGGCCCGATGCCTTCGCCGATTGCGTTGGCGCCCTCTATCAGCGCGTTGGCGTGCGGCAGACGGTCCCTGGGCACAAGCGATACCGTATAGCCGGTGCGGGAGATGTCGAATCCCAGCTCGGAAACCACGTGCAGCCGGCGGCCAGTCACGCCACGTCGCGACGGCCGAGCATGGTAGAAAACTAGCATTCTACAAAGAAAGTCAACGTTTCCGCGCCACACGGCTAGCGGGTCCAAAATCGGCACATACGAGACAGGGGCGCATCCCGCGAACGCGGAACGCACCCCCGAGCGGTGCAACACTTTTCTGCTGCACTACTCCCACTCGCCGAGTTAAATCCATCTCTAAACTTTTTTGCATAGAGGATTTGATTCAGTGTTATTTGTTTTGATACAGATTATCCTTATCCTATGGTCTATCCGAAATTCTGCTATCAAAAATCTATCAGCCTTGTGCTATCAGTGGTTATTCTTAATAGGGCTGTGCGGGTGTCTTGGATGCATTATAACATTTTTTGAATTCTTTTTCCAGATAGCATCTGGCTTTTTACTTGCAAATACACCAGCACCCAAATACCTTTTCTCTGCATAGTCTAAACCAGTACTTGCTACTTTGCCTGCTTTCGTAATGCTTCTATTGCGCCAGAAATATCTACGCTGGTTGTATCTTTTGACCACTCGTCCCAGAAATCGATGGATGCACTACGAGGTTTCAAAGTAGGAGGCGTGATGCGAATTCTGCTCGGCAACAAACTCGCATCACCAACAACAAGTGCCTCTCCAATATCTAATATAGGAAGCATCTCTGCATAGTCCCCCAAACTGTCTGGCAAAAGGCGTTTTACAACAGACTGATCGTCAACGTTAGTGAGACGCATCGCAATAAAATTATTACTTTGGCTTAAGACAGTGCGATTGACTTCGGAAGGACGTTGTGAAATAACAACCAATCCAATGCCATATTTTCTGCCTTCTTTTGAAATTCGTTCAAAAGTGACCAAACTGGCATCATCAATGCTTTTTCCGTATTGGCGGGGATGTACAAATGTGCCTCATCACAGAAAATAGCAATGGGATGTCGATGTTCAACTGTTGTCCACTGCTGAACAGAAAAAATTATACGAGCCATAAGAGAGACTATCAACGGAAGAATATCTGATGGCACTTCGGAAAAATCAATGATCTTTACGCCTTTTTTGCCAGCCACAGAAGGTAACATTAGCTTGCTACAAAGTACACTCATGTAATCATAACTAAGCAAATCATCCTCCGATGCAAACATAAAATTCAATCGTTTATCTTTTTGCTTAGTTTCCAATCGCTGAATAAAACGAGTAAGTTTTCCAAAGTATGGACCTTGTTTTTCGGTATTTGCTTTAGCTCCTGGTACCATTTCCTCATCTTTTGATTTCAGGAAAAAAGCAGTGCATCAAGATTATAAGGAATAGGGCTATCCAAAGTAATATTTGCTTCCATCTCGGCTTTGTCTGCATCTATCAGGAATTGCTTTTTTCCCTCAATAACGGCACTGCTGAACATCATGGCTTGGTTAGGAGCATTGTTGTCACTCCGATCAAGCATGAGCGATAGCATTTCCTCATAAGTGAGCAACCAATAAGGGAGGAAGAGCGTTCCCTCTCCAATTGTTTCGTTGGGTCCTGCGACTTTAAGATGTGAAAAACTATCACCTTGCAAAGTGGAGTATTCGCCGTGAATATCAAACAGTATCGCATCTGCTGACTTGAGAGAAGCGACCTGCTCAAGTATTTTGGCTACACACCATGATTTTCCTGAACCTGTACTACCAACAATTACTGCATGACGCTGAAATAACTTGTTTCCATTGAGCCAGGCCGTTGCATCTTCGTCAATAGAGTAATTACCAATTTGCAAGCTAACTGCATCTTCACCTTCTGGAATGGAAGATATTGCTTGCATGAACCGCTTTAATCTATCTCCATGTATAAGATGACATTCCGCATTTATTGTTGGTATTGTAGCCAGAGAACGTCGAAATACGTTATCTTTTCCTGCATCTCTATCAAAGTGCGTTCCTATTAGAATCACTTTAATAATGTTAAAGCCAAACTCAGGTGATACATCTGCAACCGGATCACTATATGCTGATTTTCGTATTATTTTTGACACCAAGCCTATTAAGTGTTGCCCAACCTTTGAACTTTGAATGGAGATTAGATGGTTTACTTGTAATCCACGCAGCTTGTCATCGTTTTCAACTTTTACTATCACAGTAGATGTATCTACGCTTTCAACAGTACCAAGTAGCTCTTCGGGCATATATTCAAATATACTCACGCTATCCCTCCTCACCAGATATTCATAAAGTTGTCCAAGAGCCAATATTGCCCCTCATATGTTTCCTCCCATCCATTACCATATACTTTTGTATGGGTGGAATCTGAACACTCAAAGATAAGGTACTTGTTTATTCCTGCCTCAACAATATGCTTTTTGCAAGCTTGAGTCATGGTTCTGGCAAGGATAACAATAGGTTTTCCTTTAGAAATCTGTGCTAAAAGCTTTGGCTGTATATGTTCATCGTTAAATCCATAACCTACACATAAATATGCACCTGCTTGCACAAACGCCTTGTCTGCCTCCGCAATAATGGTTCGATACGGCTCATCATGGGTGCTACTGTATTTTTCTTTACCAGGAGGAACGATCAACGGTTGAAAATCATTAGGGATTGTTTGAGTGAGTGGGAATGCCACAGTTGTTCCATCGGGAGCGACAAACCAGTCCAGTGAACCGTGCACTTTCCAAATATCAACAATTCTTTCGCGAGCTCGTGTCCGCTTTGTTTTTAATGGGATTGAAGGAAGCTCAAATTTTTTAATCAAAGAGCCCTCAAATCCAGTAACTGTAGTTGCACCAACTCCATCGGCAGCATATTCCGTCAATCTATCATAATTGGTAGTTACAATAGCGGCTTTATTGGGGGTAGGAGCAAGTACCTTTCTGATTAGCTCAGCCAATGCTTTGGGCGGGTCTATGGGGTGTTGATTAAAATAGAGAAGATCCTTTTCGTTGACAGTTTCCCAAACAACTCTACGAATTTCCTGTAGTGTTTCTGGAAGGAGATTCACGGCATCTATTGCTCCCTCCAGCCCTGAATTATCTACTGCCGCACAAAAGGCACTATAATTAGGATCGGAGATTACAATATTGGATTTCCTTATTTCTTCTGCGAGCCCACCCATCGAAGGAAGCTCATATGGCATGGATGCACCTGATCCTAAAACTATCAACGGACTATTCTCCAAATATCCTTGGAGCAAACTCATACATCCACTCCATTCCATAGATTTTTCTCCCTTCGTTTTAATTTAATCAGAATTCGTAGTTTATCCTCGTCCTAATCTCCGCTTCTGCATCTTTTTCCAAATTCGTCTGAAACACTTACAAATATCAGGTTCAATCTTTAGCAGATTAACCAGAACCTCTTGGTCGACAAGATCAAGTGCTTTTTCAATATTCTCATCCTTTCGAACGATTCTATCAACTTTTTCAAGGATACTATTTCGTAGGCGATAACGCCCGGTTTGTTGCGCACTTTGGTTGAGGCCTGAATGAAGGGACATGGTCCGTCGCCGGGGTACGATTTCAGTCGCCAAACATAAAACCGCTATGGAAAGAGGCGACGAACCATGCAGGATCAGATTCTACAGGTCGACGAGAACATGCTCGAGACGAAGCTCGACCGGTTGGTGTCGGAGAAGGTCGAGGAGCTCCTGAACGCGATGCTCGACGCGGAGGCCGACGAGATCACCGGGGCCGCCCGCTACGAGCGCAGCGGGGAGAGGAAAGCGTACCGGGCGGGCCATTACGAGCGGAACCTGACCGTGAAGGCCGGCACGATGACGCTCAGGGTGCCGAAGCTGAAGGGCGCGTTGTTCGAGTCGGCGGTCATCGACCGCTACCGACGTCGTGAGCAGAGCGTCGAGGAGGCGCTGATCGACATGTACCTGGCCGGCGTTTCGACCCGTCAGGTCGACGACATCAGCCGCCTGCTGTGGGGGGAACGCATGCCCTCCCAGACCCTCTCCGACAAGCTCAAGAAGGTGTACGAGCAGATCGACGAATGGCGCAACAGGCCGTTGGAGCGTTCGTACCCGTACCTGTTCGTGGACGGCGTGTGGCACAAGCGCACGTGGGGCGGGTCGGTCGAGAACGTGAGCGTGCTGGTCGCGATCGGCGTGGACGACACGGGCCATCGGGAGGTCGTCGGGGTCGCTGAGGGCATGAAGGAGGACGGGGCCAGCTGGGAGCAGTTCGTCAGGAGCCTGATCGAACGCGGTCTCAGGGGCGTGCGGCTCGTGGTGGGCGATCGGTGCGCCGGGCTGGTGGCCACGGTGAACTCGATGCTGCCGGACGCGAGATACCAGCGGTGCACGGTCCACTTCATGCGCAACGTGCTCTCCAGGGTCAGCCACAAGCACGCGGCATGGGCCGCGTCCGCCCTGAAGGCCGTGTTCGCCATGGAAAGCCGGCAGTCCGCGTTGGAGAAGGCCGAACAGGTCGCCACCGAAATGGAGTCCAAGGGGCTGAAGGCCGCCGCCTCATGCCTGCGGGAGGGCGTCGGCGAGACCACGACCTACCTGCTCGACGACTATCCCGTCGAGCATCGGCGGCGGATCCGCACGAACAACATGATCGAACGGCCCGACCGCGAGATCCGCCGGCGCACCAGAGTGGTCGGCAGCTTCCCGGACGGCAGGAGCGCGCTCATGCTCATCTGCGCCAGGATCCGCTACGTCACCGCCAACCAATGGAGCGCGCGCCGCTACCTGGACATGTCCCGGCTCGACGGCATCATGCAATCAACCGACTGAAGTTGTCCTCCCGGCAACGGGCCGAACCGCTTTTGCGCAAGACTTCGGGCACAACCGAATAGTCAAAAGAACAAAGGATTTCTGCATGACCGAAAAGCATTTCACATGGATTAGCTTCTACGAAAAACTAGCGGAAGCGCTCCTTCCCTACAAGGATGACCGTCAGAAGCTTGTCGAGAAACTGAAGTCTTTATATGAGGGCATTGGCATGAAGTTTCCCACGCTTGATAGCACTCCCATGCCTGTCGATATCGATCCCTACACCGTATATGGTCTCTTTAACAAGGGCATCTCGGAGGCGAACCGAAAGAAGATAATCGCTGCGATGGCCGAGACATTCGGCATAGAGGCAGATGCTCCGCGCGACTTTGACGGCATTCCCGTGCTAAGCAACCTAAACGCGACCTTCTACGCCTTCGAAGATGACAGCCGGCGCGGTGAGCACGACATCGACAACCTCTGGAAGGTTTTCGAGGCAGAGCTAGCGCTTGCAGCCGATGATAACGTTGAGAATCGGAAGGTCTTCGCCGAAGCATTCGACGATACCGTCACCCAGTCCGGGCTCGGGTGGAAACTCACCATGGGGCTCTACTGGGTGCGTCCGCTCTCGTTCATCAACCTCGACTCGCGCAATCGTTGGTTCATGGGTGACGTCGCCAAGGCTGGCGCGACCATCGCCGACATAGTGCCAAAGGAGAAGGATGCGCCGATTCACGACGGCGAGCGTTACCTTGCCATCTGTGACGCCATCAAGGCGGAGCTCGGAAGCGAGACCTGCCCATACATTGACTTCCCCTCGCTCTTCAACGCAGCCTTCGTCGAGTCCGAGCGCGTCAACAGGGAGAAGAAGGCTGCCAAGAAGGCGGCGGAGCAGGAGGCCGAGGAGAACTCTCTTGGCGATGCTGGTGTCGAGACCGTGCATTACTGGCTCTACGCCCCGGGTGAAGGCGCGGCGAGGTGGGACGATTTCTACAATCGCGGGATCATGGGCCTCGCGTGGAGCAAGATTGGCGACTTGAGCGCCTACGAGACCAAGGAGGATCTGCGCCAAGCCTTGCTCGTGCAGTACAGCGACAAGACCTCGCAGGAAAACTCGGCACATGCACTCTGGCAATTGGTCCACGACGTGAAGCCCGGCGACGTCATATTCGCTAAACGCGGGATGAGCGAGATTATCGGACGCGGTATCGTGGTCGGCGACTACGAGTACGTGCAGAGCGACGACGACTATCCCAACCTGCGCCGCGTGAGATGGACCCACAAGGGCAATTGGCCTAGGGACAAGAAGTTCGCCCAAAAGACGCTGACCGATGTCACGGACTACACTGACTTCGTGGCTGAGGTGTCCGCGTACTTCGAAGACGCAATCGAAGACGACGTCATCGAGAAAATCGGCGGGGACGAACCAGTGCTCGACTACCCTGAGTACGACAAGGAGCAATTCCTCACCGAGGCCTACATGAGCGAGGAACAGTACGACACGCTCGTGGGCGTGCTGCGATCCAAGAAGAACATCATCCTGCAGGGTGCTCCGGGCGTGGGCAAGACCTTCATTGCAAAGCGACTGGCCTACTCGATGATGGGTGTGAAGGACCCTGAGCGCGTGATGATGGTTCAGTTCCACCAGAGCTACAGCTACGAGGACTTCATCGAAGGATACCGCCCGTCAGCTGACGGCTTCGAGCTGGAGAAAGGCGCGTTCTACACCTTCTGCAAGAAGGCTGCCGACGACGACGAGAACGACTACTTCTTCATCATAGACGAGATCAATCGAGGCAACCTCTCCAAGATCTTCGGCGAGCTTTTCATGCTCATCGAGAACGACAAGCGCGGACCCAAGAACAAGCTGCAGCTGCTCTACTCGCGCGAGCTCTTCTATGTCCCGAGCAACGTCTATCTCATCGGCATGATGAACACCGCCGACCGCTCGCTGGCGATGCTCGACTACGCGCTGAGGCGCCGGTTCGCGTTCTTCGACTTGAAACCTGGTTTTGGCTCGGACGGATTCGTCGCGTACCGCGACGGGCTTGGTAGCGACAAGCTCAACGAGCTCCTAGCCTGCGTCGTGCGCCTGAACGAGGCGATTGCGGCAGACGAGACGTTGGGCGACGGCTTCTGCATAGGGCACAGCTACTTCTGCGGCATGAAGGCGGAAGACGTGACCGACGCCAAGCTCTCGGCAATCGTGGAGTACGAACTCATCCCCATGCTGCGCGAGTACTGGTTCGATGAGCCGTCCAATGTACGGGAGTGGGCCGACGCGCTGCGCAGGTCGATAAAGTGATCCGCATACAGAACATCTACCACATGCTCGCCTACGCCTTCCAGGTGCTTCGTGAGCAGGGCTACCGCGACGTGGCAACCGAGGAGTTCGCCAACACGGCCGAGCTCTGCGCAGCTATCCTCTCACGCGGCGTGAGCTCGCAGCTCAAGCGCGGGCTAGGGCGTGAGTACATCGACCGTACCGACACACTGTCCACCCTACGTGGCAAGATTGAGGTGAGCGAGTCGGTGAAGACGCGCTCCGTGCTGCGACGGCAGATGGTTTGCAGCTACGACGAGTTCAGCGTGGATACTCGGATGAACCGAATCCTCAAGGCGACGATGGCGCTGCTGGTACGTTCCGACATCGACAAGGCTCGCAAGAAGGAGCTCAAGCGGCTGCTGGTTTACTTCGGGGATGTCGGGGACATTGACCTGGCGACGGTCGACTGGCACATGCGGTTCGACCGAAACAACCAGACCTACCGCATGCTGATGAACGTGTGCTGGCTGGTTGCCAAGGGCCTGCTGCAGACACAGGCCGACGGGACATCCCGGCTGATGGACTTCCTGGACGAGCAGCGCATGAGCAGGCTGTACGAGAAGTTCATCCTGGAGTACTACCGGCGCGAGCACCCCGAGCTTGACGCCGGCGCTCCCTACATCGGCTGGGTACTCGACGACGGCTTCGACGACATGCTACCCGCTATGCACACCGACATCACGCTAACGTGCGGCGGCACGGTTATGATCATCGACGCGAAGTACTACAGCCATACGACGCAGCAGCAGTTCGACAAGCGCAGCGTGCACTCGGGCAACCTGTACCAGATCTTCACCTACGTGAAGAACAAGGAGGTAGAGCTCGCCCGGGCAGGTGTGCCGCACGAGGTGTCGGGCATGCTGCTCTACGCGCGAACCGATGAGGGCGTACAGCCGGATCGCGTGTACCAGATGAGCGGCAACCAGATCAGCGTGAGGACGCTGGGGCTGGACATGCCATTCGAGAACATCAAGGCGCAGCTGGATGGGATTGCTGAAACGCATTTTTCAAAGGAGATAGCTTGTGTTTGAAAACCTGACGAAACACTTGCCTGCGATTGAGAAAGCCGAAGAATACGGCAACTGGGTCGTAGACCAAGAGAGCAAGGATACCATGGACGATCCAATCCATATGCCTTACGTGAACTACGGAACGACGGTCATGGACATCGAGCAGGCAATCTACGCTTTCGTTGACGAGCATCCGGAATACGAGCTCAATCGTTACAGCGACATCCTCGAGCGCAACGGGCTCGAATGGGATGGTCGCATTATGACCGAGGCCGACGTTTCTGAGCTCAATGGACAGGCAGTAATGGCTTTGCTTCTGGGAGCCGTAAGGGCGGAGCGTTTCTGTGACGGCGCATTGCTCAGTTTCTTCGAAGACGGTTGCGTAAAGCGGTGGCTTCTGCGACTACGCGAGATCGATGAAAAGGCCAATTAACACAGATGGCAGTCAGGAGTTTCAGTGCCGAAGAGCAAAATCATCAAAGCTATCGTCGACGATGAAGTGAGCCTTGCCCAATCGCTAACTAGGCTTCAAGTGATCGCACATGATTTGAAGAACAAAGAGCTGGAGACATGGGCAGAAAGCGAGCTGGTAGGTTATTCATCAGAGAGTGACGTGCCCGAATACAGGCACGCTAAGAGCATAAACTTCACCTATTCAGGCATCAACAACATGGTTCACCAGGTGAAGAATGTGCCCCTCGATCCTGGGTTCCTTGGGATGGAGGTTCTTGAGCAAATTGCCGATGTCCGTTTCACTCAGAGCATAACCGCCTTTGAAGCCCTCCTTGATGGGGCCGACTCGTCAGTTCACCTCGATCGCTCTATCTTTGCTAACGAAGTTGATAAAAACTCAAACGGTGGGATACAGTGCTTTTCCATTGGACAAACCATACCCAAGTCGTTCTTCCAGAACGCTCTGGCTGAGATTAAGAATCGCTTGCTTAAATCATTCCTCTTGCTTGAGGAAGAGTTCGGGTGCCTTGACGGACTCGGTATTGATGTAAGCAATCAGCCTGCTTCGAAAATTGAACGGGTAAATTACGAGATCAACAGCGGTGTCCTGCGTGTTCAGGTAGACCCCCCGATTCAAAAAGATGAGCCCATGAGTAGCAAGATAGCTTGGAACATCATCGCGCCCATCATCACTGCCGTAATCGGAGGTCTTCTTGTTATCGTCGCGCAAACCCTGCTTGGATTGCCGACACCATAGACGACATACTCTCTTCATCCACTTTGTGACGCACTGCGACTATGCCCGTACCGGTAAAGGTGCGGGCATTGTTCGTCTCTACCCGCCTGAACTGACGAAAGGCAGGCAGGAACATGGACGGTAAGACCAATGGCGGCCAGGAAGCCACGCAGGGTGCGCAGGACGCGTCGCAACAGCAGGGCCAGGAGCAGCAGGAAACGCAGCAGCAGGGCCAGTCGCAGGTAGGCGGCGAGACGCCCGACTACGAGAAGCAGATCGCAGAGCGCGACGAGAAGATCGCCTCGCTGGAGGCCCAGGTTGCCGAGGCGGCCAAGAACGCCGAGACGGCAGAGCAGTTGCGCGGCGAGATCGCCGAGCTCAAGGCCCAGGGCGAGAGCGACCGCATCGACTTCAAGCTGCGGCTCGCGGGCGTACGCAACGTGAAGACGGCGCGCGCCCTTCTCGCGGACCACGACAACGACGTGGACAAGCTCAAGGAGGCCGAGCCCTGGCTCTTCGAGGGCGCCGGAAAGCACGCCAAGGGCGGCAGCTCTGCGGGCTCCGGCACGACCGGCCTGCCCAACGCGGGCGCGGCTTCCGACGAGGGCAAGACGCTCAAGCACTGGCGCGAGATTGCGGGACTCACCGACGACGATTCCTTAAAGTAGACGATTCCGGCTCGAAGCGTGGGAGATCCTTCGACTCCGCGCTTCGCGCTCCGCTCAGGATGACATGAAAGGAAGGTAGCCATCATGCCTAGCAACAACATCGCATTCGCACGCAACTACACCTCGGTGATCGACGAGGTGTACCAGAGGGCGTCCGTCTCGGGCGTGCTCAACTCCGGCCGCCGCATGGTGCGCGCAGGCCACAACGCCAAGGAGATCCTGATCCCGAAGATCTCCGTCACGGGACTCGGCAACTACACCAGAAACGTTGGCTACAAGACCGGCGCCATCACCTACGAGTTCGAGACCAAGACCTTCAACTACGACCGCGGCATCCGCCTGTTCGCGGACGTGATGGACGTCGAGGAGGCAGGCGTGAACGACTGCTTCGTGGAGGCCGGAGCGGAGCTGCAGCGCACGCAGGTGGCGCCCGAGACCGACGCCTTCACCTTCGCGCAGATTGCCGGGCACACGGGCGTGACCACGGTCTCCGAGAGCTACGCGAGCGCAGACGCCGAGGACATCCTGGAGGATCTGCGCACGGTGACCTCCGCCATGGACGAGAACCAGGTGACTCTGGGCAGCCGCATCCTATTCATCACGCCCACGCTCAAGGGCGTCCTGGACGACTTCTCCTACGCGAACCCCAACCGCTCCAACCGCGTGCTCGAGCGCTTCTCTCGCATCGTGGAGGTGCCGCAGGTGCGCTTCTACACAGCCATCGACCTGCTCTCCGGCGACGACGACCAGTTCGGCTACCAGAAGCGAGCCGCCGAGTACGAGCTCACTGCGGACACCGACATCGTCTCAGGCAAGACCTACTACACGCGCAGCGGCAGCGGCACCTCCGCGAGCCCCTACGTGTACACCGAGGTCGCGAGCCCGCAGAAAGCGAGCCTGGGCACCTACTACGAGATGACCACCACGCCCGGCCTGGACATCAACTTCATGGTCGTGGAGAAGTCGGCCGTCATCAAGTTCGACAAGCACGTGGCGTCTCGCGTTTTCTCCCCGGACGAGCTCGAAGCGCTTGACTCCTACATGATGAAGTACCGCAAGTACAGCATCGTGGAGCTCTTCGACAACAAGCTCGACGGCGTGTACGTCTCGGCGGCGACGGAGTAGCCGTGGCCTCGACCGTGACATACGAGTGGTATTCGCAAACCTACGGGGGCGGTCTCGGTGAGGCCGCCTTCGCGGCGTCTCTGCCCATGGCGGACAGCCACGTGAAGTGGCTCTGCGCGGTGAAGGGCGCGGATACCGACTCCGAGACTTTCAAGCGCGCGGTGTGCGCGGTGCTTGAGGCGTTCGCCGAGTACGGTGCGGGCGAGGTCGGCGGCTTCCAGGTCGGCGAGTTCAGCGTGAAGAACTACGCATCGCAGCAGACGACCGGCGAGGAGCTGGCGACCGCAGCCGCGCTGCGCGAGCTCGGGCTTAGCGGCATGGCATTTTCGGGGGTGTGCTGATGAGGTCCATCCGCCCCATACCGCGCTCTGCGCTGCCCGACGTGATGACCGCGCGCACGCCGCTTGCAGACGGCACCTATGAGGAGCCGCAGATCATCGCGAACGTGCGCTTCGAGCGGACGCAGAAGGTATCCGACGACGACCATCGCTCGGCCGACGCCGGCCAGGGAACCGTGTTCGTCGACGCGGTGAACTCCATCGGGGCCTTCGACGTACCTGCGGGCTCGCGCGTAGCCGTGAGCGGGCACTCGATGATGGTGGCCGAGTCGCACGCCTGCTGCGACCTGTTCGGGCGCGTGCACCACTGGGAACTCAGGGTGAGGTGATTCTCCTTGCAGCTTTCGTTTCTTATCGCGAAGGCCCTGCTAGATGGCGACTTCGCAAGCTACTTCGCAAGTGTTCCGTCGGCGGCCGACGACCCCGAGCCCATCGTCGTGCGCGAGGGAAGGTTCGAGCGCGAGGCGCGGATGGAGGACGAGGAGCGCGGGACCGTGACGGTCGCCGTTCTCGTCGTGCGCGATGTCGAGGCCACAGCCGAGGCGGACGCCCAGGCCTGCGAGCGCTGGATCCGCGCCTACGGCTGGGAGCCGGTCGCCGAGAACGGCAGCTGGCGCATCTGCGGCCTGGACACGACGATGCCTTCTTTCAAGGAGCGCGACGGGTCCGGCCGCTTCGTGTACGAGTTCGACGTGAGGCTTACGGTGGTGAGGAGTCTATGAGCGACAAGACCAGGCGCGTGAACAACGCGGGGCGCACGCCTGAGCCCATCGTGAAGCTGGCAAAGCTCTTCGGTAAGGACGACCGTGCGCCGCGCGAGTCGCAGCGTCGGGCGTCCTCCTACGGGAGAGCGAGGGACAACGCATGAGGTCGATCGTCTACGCCGGCAACAACTTCTCCGACGTCTGCAGCGCGGAGGTGGTCGCGAGGTCCGCGAACCCCATCATCGCCGAGTACATGCGCGTCCCCGGCCGTGCCGGGGCGCTTCTCGTCACGGGCTACATACCGCCTGTCGACGTGACCGTGCGGCTCTTCATGGACATGGGCTACAACCCGGGCTTCACGGGCATGGCGCAGATGCGGGCCAAGGTGCGCCGCTGGCTGTCTTGGCCCGGCGGCGGCAACCTGGTGCTTCCGGACGACCCGGAGATCGAGTACCGTGACGTGATCCTCGTCGGCGCGGCCGACTGGTCGAACCTCTTCGAGGACGGCGAGTGCCAGCTGACGTTCACCCTGTTCGACCCCATCGGGTGGGGCGCCGAGCGCGTCGAGCGGACGGCCCGCTTCGACGTGGGCGGCAACTGGCCGACGCTTCCCGAGATTCGGCTCGTGGCGGCTGCCGGCACCTATCTGCAGGTCTCAGTGCCGGCGGTCGGGTGCGGCATCCGCGTGGACTACGAGTTCGCAGGCGGCGAGGCCGTCGTCGTCGACTGCCAGGGCGAGACGGTTCGCATCAACAACGTGGACGCTCGTGACTGCGTGGCGCTTGCGAGCGACTTCTTCGCGCTGGACCCCGGCGAGGCGATCCTCTCGACGTCCAACTGCACCTACTTAGAGACGCGCTTCTCCGAGAGGTGGGCGTGATGGCGAGCATGGTGCCGACGCTCTACTGGTTCGACCGCTGGGACGAGCGCATCGGCCTTCTTCGCGTTGTCGGAGAGCTCGTGCACACCGAGGAGCTGAACGGCGAGGACACGCTCGAGTTCTGCAGCTACGAGGTTCCGGCAAAGGGCGACCGGCTGCTGTGGCTCGACGGCGAGACCTGGCGCGAGCACGTGGTGGTGAGGACCGAGGAGCCGCTCGAGTGGCTCTGCTCCGTCTACGCCGAGTCTTCCCTCTGCGAGATGCTCGACGACTTCATCGAGGAGGCGCAGCTCGTCTCCCGCACGGCGCGGCAGGCTTTGACGGCTGTGCTCGCGCCGACGAGATGGTCGATCGCGTACTGCGCATCCCTTGGAACCGCCGGAGCGCTCATCTACCACCAGAACGCACTCTGGGCGCTTCGGCGCGTCGCCGAGGTGTGGGGCGGCGAGGTTACGCCGATTATCACGGTTTCCGGCGGGCGCGTGGCATCGCGTGCGATCCGCCTGGACGAGGAACGCGGCGAGTGGCGCGGGCTTCGCTTCACCTACGGCAAGAACATGGCCGGATGCACTCGCACGGTGCTCGAGCAGGACGTGTACACGGCGCTCTACGGCTTCGGGGCGGGCCTGTCCTTCACCGACGAGGACGGCAACTACAAGGCCGGGTACCGACGAAAGCTGACCTTCGGAGACATCAACGGCGGGCTGAACTACGTGGCCGACGAGAATGCAAAGCTGGTCTGGGGCCGCTGGAACGCTGACCGCACCGCCAGGGTGCATTCCTTTGGGCAGGTGACGTTCTCCGACGTTACCGAGCCCGAGCGGCTGATCGTGCTGACCAGACGGGCCCTTGCGGAGGCGACGCAGCCCAAGGTGAGCTACGAGATCGACGTGGCGGCGCTCGACGGCGACGATGCCGAGCTGGGAGACACCGTGGCTGTGATCGACACGTCGCGGGACCCCGAGTGGCGGCTTACCGCCCGCGTCGTGCGGCGGGTGCGCACCTTCGGCGAGCAGGTGGTGGCGCGGGTGACGATCGGCACCGTGGAGCCGGTGGACTACGCGCAGGTGAGCGCACTTGCGGCCGACGTGGCCACGCTGCGCGACGACGTGGTGGGCATCGACGGAAACCTGACGACGGCCGCCTCGGTGACCGTTGTGGAGAACACCGTGACCACGGCAATCGACGACCTGGACGAACTCGCGGACCTGGACTTCTGATCCTTAATGCCCTGCATTCCTGATTGAGCGGCCCTGGCCGTGGTGCGCTGGAGCGGCGCATGCCTTGGGCTTACGTGCAAACGTGGCCGCGAAGCGCACTACAGGCGGGGCCGGACGTTGCGCGAGTTGGACCTGCGGGCACGTGCGAGGCGCCGCGCAACGTATGAACGGCTTTCTGTGACACGGTCGCATGCTGTTGCCATCACATGACGAAGGGGGCGGCATGCTCGACGGATACGGACTTCACACGATCATATGGGACTCGGCCGACGAGAGGCTGGGCGACTTCCTGGTGGCCTCGCCGGCGGACGCCACGGGGCGCGGTCTGGAGCTGCACGTGAGGCAGGGCGGCGCGGCCGCTGACCTGACGGGCGCCGATGTCTACTTCCTGTGGCGGCACAAGGCAACCGGCGAGCGCAGGTGCGAGCCCATGGACGAGATCGACGAGTCGCTGGGACAGTACGTCGTTTACTACCCGGCGGCCATGCAGGAGGCGGAGGGCGCCGTGCTGGCGCAGTTCATGGTCTCTCGCGGCGACGACACCTACATCTCGTCCCGCGTGTTCACGATCCGCGTTGAGCCGGTGCTCGTGGGCGGCACCGAGCACGAGGACGGATTCACGCTGTTCGTCGAGGCCATCAACGCGTACGAGCATGCCACCGAGATCACGACCGCCGCGGCCGACGCGGCAAACGAGGCGGCCGAGGCAGCGGAGGACGCGGCGGACAGCGCCACGGCCGTCGCCGACGCGATCCAGCAGGCAGCGGCGCGTGGTGACTACGACGGCGCGGACGGGGCGGACGGCTTTTCTCCCACGGCCACCGTGACGCAGACCTCCGAGGGCGCCACCATCACGATCACAGACAAGAACGGCACCACGACCGCCGACATCGCCAAGGGCGCGAAGGGCGACACGGGCGAGACCGGCCCCCAGGGCCCGAAGGGAGACACCGGCGAGCAAGGGCCGCAGGGCATCCAGGGCGAGACCGGTGCCACGGGAGCCACCGGCCCACAGGGGCCGCAAGGCGAGAAAGGGGAGACGGGCGCCACCGGAGCCCAGGGTCCGAAGGGCGACACCGGGGACACCGGCCCGCAGGGCGCTACCGGCCCTGCCGGTGCCGACGGCAACGACGGCGTCTCCTGCACGCACAGCTGGAACGGCACGGTGCTCACCGTCACGAGCGCGTCGGGCACGAGCTCGGCGGACCTCGTAGGGCCGCAGGGGCCGACGGGCGCCCCACAGGGCGAGACCGGGGCGACGGGCGCACAAGGACCACAGGGCGAGACGGGCGCGACGGGAGCCACAGGACGACAAGGGCCGGCGGGCGACGA
>JABLTT010056808.1_pt1 | contig 23230 bp, 20 predicted proteins | sample 7160061 | NCBI WGS metagenome assembly JABLTT01 (sample SAMN14651232, study PRJNA627086) | human gut metagenome | isolation source: feces | host: Homo sapiens
AAGGGGATGATTCACATCCCCACGATAATTTAGAGGGTACTCCGCCTAATAATTTAGAGCGAACCTCTAAGCACCGGATAATTTAATATACCATAAAATGTTTCTCCTTTTTAAGTGCTTAAAAACCATAGATTTATCGATTCTACGACTTCGACTATACCACAAATAGTTTTTAAAAGAAACAAAAATAGCCATTTTTTTCCTCTTTTCTTTATATTTTATCTTGGACTTATATTCACAATGTCGTTGAGTAAAAAAAACGTCCGTTCAGTAGATTATTTTAAGAAAAAGAGGAAAACAAACATGGAAGAAAACAAACTTACAATTCAAGAAGAATGGTTATTAATTAAAAAGATTTCAGTTAAATATTCTAGTTATTGTAAATATGAAAATATTATTAATAAACATCTCAATATCTTTTTAAAAGATAACCCCATAGAAGAACTCACAGAAATGAAGATCATTCATTATATTGATTATTTAATCAATATAATGAATTTATCTACAAGTATGATTAATTCTATTAGATGTGTTTTAAAATCTATCTGTAAATATGGAGAACAAACACATCAACTTAAACATTTAGATTTCGATTTAATCAAATTTAGTCAAAAAACAAAAACAAAAGATCCACTTAATAAAGAAAATGAAATAAAACTATGGGATTACTGTATAAGACATAAAAATAAGCTCTCACTAGCAATTTCATTAGGTTTATATGCAGGACTTAGGATAGGTGAAATATGTGCTTTAAAATGGGAAGATATTGATTTGGAACATGGAACAATCAATATTAATAAAACAGTTCAAAGATTAAAAAGTGATGATAATAGTAAAAAAACACACCTCTATGTATTAGAACCTAAATCTAATAGTTCTATTAGAAATATTGTTATTGCTGATTTTTTAGTTGTCTATTTGAAAGAACATTATGATTTATTTGAAAAGCAAGATGAAAACTTTATTCTTTCAAATAGACAAATAACAATAGATCCTAGAACAATTCAAAGAGCTTTTACAAAACTCTGTGAAAATAAAGAAATAGATGCTACCTTTCATACCTTAAGACATACTTTTGCAACGAACTGTATTAAAAAAGGAATTGATATTAAAACAGTAAGTGAAACATTAGGACATGCCAATGTTAATATTACACTTAATCGTTATGTACATACTTCTTTTGATTTTAAAAAAGAACAAATAAATAAAATGCAAGCCCCAATATAACCATAGAATCGATAAATCTATGGTTTTTATGATGTCTACAAAGTATTGAAACTTCTGCTTTTGTTTCAATACTTTATAAATAGACAAAAGGAGATAGTTTCATGGCTGTATTTACAAGTGTATATGATCCTATGGATAAAGAGAAAAAAGAAAAGATGGAAGAACATCAAGAGTTATTAGCGGATATGTTAGATCTAGCAATACAAGAATTAGAAGAGATAGCTAAAGACAGTGAAATATATATGATTGATCAAATGAAGATCTGTGATGATTATGAAAGTATATTTCAGTGTTTAAAGCATCATGCTTTAAAAAGGAAGACATAATGAATTATTACGTTTTGTTTTGTCAAAGTTTGAAGATAGATAAGTTGTATCAGGTGTTTAATTCTAAAGAAGGAGTAGAAGCATTTATTCCTAAGATGGAAAGATATATAAGATCTAAAGATATGATTGTACTTATTAATATGTTTCCAGGATATCTTTTCATTAAAACAAAAATGAATCAAATAGAGTTTGATACATTTCTGTTATTAATGAATGAACAAAGGGATGGCATTATTAGAGAACTTAAAAAAGATGAGGTTTCTGCTCTTACACAAGAAGAAATATATCTGTTAGATAATTTATTAGATGATGAGTACCTATTGAGAATGTCTAAAGGATATAAGGTTAATGGAAAAACTGTTGTAATAGAGGGACCATTAAAGAAGTTAGAAAAACATATTGTATCAGTAGATAAGAAAAGTCATGAAGCTGTATTAAACATACAGTTTCTAAATAAGAAATTAAAAGCAGGAATTGAAATGCAAAATAGTAAAGTATAGCGTAGGGAGAGCCGCCTATACAATTATTTGAATATAGTCTACCAGTCTAATATAAATACTTATTAGACTGGTAAACTATATTCTTTTTTTTTACAAAAATAGAGGGGAGAGGATATAGAATGAACTTTAAAGCTTTTGAAAATAAAGTTTGGTTATCTTCACCAACAATGCATGGTGAAGAAATGAAATATGTCAGAGAAGCATATGATACAAATTGGATGTCTACTGTTGGTAAAAATATCAATGAAGTAGAAAAGATCACCTGTGAAAAAGTAGGTTGTAAATATGCTGTTGCTTTATCAGCTGGTACAGCTGCTTTACATCTTGCTGTAAAAGCTGCTGGTGTTAAACCAGGTGATAAAGTATTCTGCAGTGATATGACTTTTGATGCGACAGTTAATCCTGTTGTCTATGAAGGTGGTGTTCCAGTTTTTATTGACAGTGAATATGAAACATGGAATATGGATCCTAAAGCATTGGAAAAAGCATTTGAAATGTATCCAGAAGTAAAAGTAGTCGTACTTGTTCATTTATATGGAACACCATGTAAATGGGACGAAATTAAAGAAATTTGTGACAGACATAACGCAATTATTATCGAAGATGCTGCAGAAGCATTAGGAGCTACATATAAAGGAAGACCTTGTGGTCAATTAGGTAACTATAATGCTATTTCCTTTAATGGAAATAAGATCATTACAGGATCATCAGGAGGAATGTTCCTCACTGATGATCTAGAAATGGCTAATAAGGTAAGAAAATGGTCAACACAATCAAGAGAGAGTGCACCATGGTATCAACATGAAGAACTAGGATATAACTATCGTATGTCTAATGTGATTGCTGGTGTAGTTAGAGGGCAATATAAATATTTAGATGAACATATTGCTCAAAAGAAGGCTATCTATGAAAGATATAAAGAAGGATTAAAGGATCTACCTTTACAAATGAATCCAATAGATGAAGAAAATACAAATCCTAACTATTGGTTATCATGTATTTTGATTGATGAAGAAGCTATGTGTAAACAAGTCAGAAGTGAACAGGAATATCTGTATGTAAGTGAAGAAGGTAAATCATGTCCACATGAAATACTGGATACATTATTTAAATATAATGCTGAAGGAAGACCAATTTGGAAACCAATGCATATGCAACCAATCTATAGAAATCATATCTTTATTACTAGAGAAGGAGATGGAAGAGCTAAGACAAATGCCTATATTCAAGGAGGAACACTTGGAAAAGATGGAAAACCATTAGATGTAGGAATGGATATTTTCCAAAGGGGATTATGTCTGCCTTCAGATAACAAGATGACAGTAGAACAACAAGATAAGATTATTGAAATGATTAGGAGCTGTTTTGAATAATGTATAGACATTTTTTTAAGAGATTCTTTGATTTTATATTTTCTTTATTAGCTATTGTTGTATTAAGTCCAGTTCTTTTAATAATAGCACTTCTAGTAAGAAGTAAACTGGGTTCCCCAGTTATCTTCAAACAAGAAAGACCTGGAAAGAACGAAAAGATATTTACACTTTATAAGTTTAGAACAATGACTGATGAAAAAGATGAAGAAGGAAACCTTCTTCCTGATGAAATCAGACTTACAAGATTTGGAAAACTATTAAGATCAACAAGTTTAGATGAACTTCCAGAACTTTTTAATATCTTAAAAGGAGATATGTCAATCGTAGGTCCTAGACCACTTCTTGTAAGATATCTGCCTTTATATAATGAATATCAAAAACACAGACATGATGTCAGACCAGGATTTACAGGATGGGCACAATGTAATGGAAGAAATGCCATCAGTTGGGAAGAAAAGTTTGATTTGGATGTTTATTATGTCAATCATATTACATTTCTATTAGATGTAAAGATCATCTTTAAAACAGTCAAGACTGTTTTATGTAGAGAAGGAATTTCATCTGAAACATCAGCAACCATGGAAGAATTCAGAGGAACACCTAATGAATAAGAAGATAGTTATTATAGGTGCAAGTGGACATGGAAAAGTAGTTGCGGATATAGCTAAGCTTAATGGCTATGATGAAATACTATTTCTAGATGATGATGAAAGTAAAACATCTTGTGGAAAGTACCAAGTTGTAGGAACATCTAAAGAGATAACTAAATATAGAGATTATGATTTTATCATCGCTATAGGTAATAACAAAATCAGAGAAAAAATATCAGATACATTAGAAAAAGAAAATATAAAACAGTCAGTTCTTATACATCCAAGTGCAGTCATTGATGAAACAGCAACTATTAATGAAGGAACAGTTGTGATGGCAAATGCAGTTATCAATGCATCAGTACAAATAGGAAGAAGCTGTATTATCAATACAGCTTCTTCAATAGATCATGATTGTATTGTTGAAGATTATGTACATGTATCTCCAGGAGTACATGTAGCAGGAACAGTAACAATAGGTAGAAATACATGGCTAGGAATAGGATCTACAGTAATTAATAATTTAGAAATCTGTTCTAACTGTATCATAGGTGCAGGGAGCACAGTTATTAAAGATATAAAAGAAGAGGGAACTTATATAGGTTCACCAGCAGAAAGAATTAAATAAAAATACTTCATATAACTATAGGGAGGTGAAGAGATGAAGAAAATATTAATATTAGCTAATAATTCAGGAGGATTATATCGCTTTAGAAAAGAACTAATAGAAAAGATGATTGAGGAAGGTCATCAGGTTTATGCATCTACACCTTTTGATGATAATATAGATGATTTAAAAGAAATAGGAGTTTCTTTAATAGAAACTCCTATTAATAGAAGAGGAATGAATCCAGTTAAGGACTTTGGATTATTAATAACTTATTTTAAGATGATAAAAAAAGTAAAACCTGATCTTATCATAACGTATACAATCAAACCCAACTTATATGGTGGAACAATTGCAAGAATACTTAATAAGCAGTATGCAATCAATATTACAGGATTGGGTACTGCTTTTCAAAATGAAGGATTCTTAAAGAAGATGGTTGTTAATTGGTATAAGTTTGTATGTAAGAAAGTAAAAATAGTCTTCTTTGAAAATGTAGGAAATAAAGATGTATTTACATCAAATAAGATATTAAAAGAAGATAAATGTATCTGTTTAAATGGAGCAGGTGTTAACCTAGAAGATTTTCCATTTAAATCCTATCCGGAAAATGAAGATATTCTTCATTTTTTATTTATTGGAAGAATAATGAAAGAAAAAGGAATAGAAGAATTATTCTATGCTATCAATAGATTAAAAGAAGAAGGATATCCAGTAGTGTTAGATATATTAGGTGGGTATGAAGATAACTATAAGGAACAGATAGATGAATATGTTAATAACGGTATTGTAAATTATTATGGTTATCAAAGTGATGTAAGACCATTTATAGAAAAAGCTCACTGTTTTGTATTACCTTCATATCATGAAGGTATGGCTAATACATTGTTAGAAAATGCATCAATGGGAAGACCGCTTATCACAAGTAATATTCATGGATGTCTAGAAGCCATCCATGATAATGGGTATTTGTGTAAAGTTAAAGATCAAGAAGATCTGTATAAGAAAATGAAAGAATTTCTAGAATTAAATCATAGTGAAAGAGTACAAATGGGATTTAATTCTAGAAAACATGTAGAAGAAGTATTTGATAAAAGAAAAGTAGTAGAAAAGACAATGAAAGGAGTTGGGTTATGAGAGTATTACATGTATTAAATACAAATAGTTATTCAGGCGCTGAAAATGTAGCGATTACTATCATCAATCATATGCCGGATGTTGAAAGTATCTATCTTTCTTTAAATGGTCCTATCTCCGAAATATTGAATAAGAACAATATTAAATACTATCCTGTTGATAAATTATCTGTAAAAAGTTTGAAGAAGGCTATACAAGATATTAATCCTGATGTTATACATGCGCATGATTATACAGCAAGTATTTTATGTGCTTTGTGTTTTCCGAAAGCTAAACTTATTTCACATATTCATAATAATTCTCCTTGGATTAAGAAGTATGGAATCTATTCATGGGCTTACTTATTTAGTTCTTTTTTTTATAAAAAAATACTAACTGTATCAGATACAATTGAAAAAGAATATGTCTTTGGAGGGTTTATTAAAAATAAAATAGAATGCATAGGTAATCCTATAGATATTAAGTTAATTGAACAAAAATCACTGGAATATCATGTAGATAAAAAATACGATCTTATATTTTTAGGAAGATTAACTTCTCCCAAAAATCCAGAGCTGTTAGTTGAAATTTTTAAAGACTTAATATTTATGAGACAAGGTATAAGTATTGCAGTAGTAGGAAAAGGGGATATGTTTGAATGGTTTGAAAATCAAGTTAAAACATATCATTTACAAGAGAACATAGATTTATATGGTTTCTTAGAAAATCCATATCCAATATTAAATGCGTCAAAAATCATGATATTGCCATCTAAATGGGAAGGATATGGTCTTGTTGCAGTAGAGGCATTATCTTTAGGAGTACCTGTTGTATGTAGTGGTGCAGGGGGATTAAAGAATATTGTAAATGATAGATGCGGAAAAATATGTGGATTTGATAAAGAAAAATATGTAAAAGAAATAGAAAATTTAATGAATGATAAAGATTATTATAATAATAAATCGAAAAAGGCTTTCAAAGAAACAACTAAAATAAGATTAAATGTTTATATGACTTTAATGAAAAAAATTTACGATGATTAAATTTTATATAAGAATGTATTTAAATGGTTAATGGAGAGAAATATGCTAGGTAAAATAAAAAGAATTATTAATGGTGAAATTCCTACTTCATATTTAGTAAGAAAGGGATTAAAAGTAGGGAAAAATTTTTCTAGGGGGGGGTGGATGTTTTATAGACCCGTCACATTGTTTTTTAATCTCAATAGGTAACAACGTCACATTATCTATTAATGTAGTTATATTATCACATGATGCAAGTACTGCAAAATTAATAGGATATACAAAAATAGGCAAAGTTGTTATTGAGGATAATGTTTTTATTGGAGCTAATTCGCTTGTCCTTCCTAATATTACGATTGGTGAAAATAGTATAGTTGGTTCGGGAAGTGTTGTTACAAAAAATGTTCCTAAAAATACTGTTGTTGCGGGAAATCCTGCTAAAGTTATTTGTTCGGTTGAAAAGTATAAAGAAAAACATATTAAACAATCAAATGTATCAAAATGTTTTTCAGAAGAATATAAAGTTAATAATAATCCAACAAAAGAAATGTTAGAAGAAATGATAGAAGAGGTAGCTGAAAATATTTGCTACATTAAATAAAATAATAATATTTAGAAAGAGGTGGTAGTTGTGAATATATTATATTCATCTGATGATAATTATGCAAAAATTAGTATGGTTTCATTAGCATCTATGTTAGAGAATAATAAGGAAATGAAAAAAATAAAAATTTATTACATTGATGACAATATCTCGATAGAAAATAAAAAAAAGATTATTGAAATTGTAAATTTATTTAAAAGAGAGATAGAATTTATATCTAGTGATATATTAGACACATCTTTTATAATGAAAACAAATTTTTCTAAAGCAGGTTACTATAGATTATTAATTTCAAATATCATTTTAGAAGATAAAATTTTATATATTGATTGTGATACTTTAATTTTAAATTCTTTGGAAAAATTGTGGAATATTAACATGAAAAATATTCCTATTGCTGGTGTGGTAGATACTGTACAAAACTATGTAGCCACGTCAGTAGGAATGAAAAATAACAGTAGTTATATTAATTCAGGGGTTATGTTAATAAATTTAGATTATTGGAGAAAAAATGATATCGAAAAAGAGATAATGAATTTTTTTAATCAATATAGTGGAAAAGTTCCTCATCATGATCAAGGAGTTATAAATGGAGTTTTTGAAAATAAATATATTTTGGAGGCTAAATATAATTTTATGTCACAATTTTATATTTATAGAGCTAGTGAATTAGCAAAAATATATAATATAAAAAATTATTATTCCCAAGATGAGATTGATGATGGAAAATCTAATCCAGTGATAGTTCATTTTTTAAATAAATTCTATGGAAGACCATGGGGATTAGAATGTGCGCACCCCTGTTTAACAATATATAACGAATATTTAAAAAAATACGGAATAGATTTAGAAAAGAAGAATTTAAAGAAAAGTAAAAAAGTAAAAATAAGAGAACTGCTGTATAAAAAATGTCCTTTTGTAATATATCTGATGTATGAAAGACTCATGGATTTAAAAAGATATTATGTTTTTAAAAAGGAGTATTTAAAAAATACAAAATGAAAAAAATACTAATTATAAATTATGGAAACAAGCCTTTACCAGATGTAAAGGGTGGAGGTGTAGAGTCATTAATACAAATGTATATATCTCAATGTAAAGATTTAGATATAACTGTAATATCTTATTATGATGAATTGGCATACGCAAAAAGTAAAGAATATAAAAATGTAAATTTTATATATATTAAAGAAACATTAAAGTTTAAAGTATTTAGAATTTTGCGATGGTTTTTTAATAAATATACTAATTTTTATATAGGAAATGAATATATTTATCAATGTCGCAAAAAAGTAGAATTTAATAATTTTGACGTAATTATTTCAGAAAATGGGATAAATTTTGGAAGATACATTAAAAAATATTATAATGGTAAATTAGTATTGCATTTGCATAACGATTTTTTGAATAAACATACAAAAAATGTAAATAAGATAATAAATAGTTATGATGAAATATGGGCATTGAGTGAATTTGTAAAACATAGGATTATTGAGATTAATAAATCAGCAAAAGTTAAAGTACTTTATAATGGGGTTGATTTAGAATTGTTTAGTAACAAAAAAAACATTTTAGTACAAGAAAGTGTTAAAAATAAATATAATATCAATTCAAATGAGAAAGTTTTTATTTATTGTGGAAGAATTGTCGAAGAAAAAGGAATTAAACAGTTGATACTTGCATTTAACAATCTTTGCAAAAATGTGGAGAATATAAAGTTATTAGTAATAGGATCTTATAATATCAATGATTCATATTATAAAGAAATAAAAAAAATTGCAAATAGAAATGTGAAATTTACAGGATATATACCTCATGAAGAACTTTCGAATATATTAAGTATAGGTTATTGTGGAATTGCACCAACTGTTCATTTGAAAAAGAATTATATCAATGATGAATATGTAGGTGTTATTGAAGGTTTTAATTTAACAGTTGTTGAATATTTAGGTATGGGAATTCCTGTGGTAATTTCTAATAGTGGTGGAATGCCAGAATTAATAACAGATGATTGTGGAATCATTGTTTCATCTCTTGAAGACGATATAGTAAAAGAATTAGAAAATGCATTATATAGAGTCATTTTTGAAAGAAAATATAATAAGAATAATATTTTGAAAAGAGCAAAAATGTTTTCTAAAGAAAAATATGTTAATACATTTAAAAGATATATAGGAGAATTATATGATTAGGATAGGAAAAGATAGCATAATCATAGTGAGCTTATTTTTTATATGTTTTTTTGGTTTTTACAATTTTCATATTAATATATATACTATGTGCTTGTTAGCATTGATTTTCACTTTTTTTATAAAAAAGCAAAAAATTTCTAAAGAAATTTTATTTAAAAATCAATGGGGATTTATCATTTTTATAATGATGTTATTTTTTGCTACAATTACGAGTTGCGATAAATATAGTAGTTTAAAATATTTTATAATGTTTTGTGCGATTTTTTTGTGTGCCTATCTTTCAGTAAAGAAAAAAAATAATAAAATTTGTCAAATATTTATTATTTTTTGTTGGATAGAAGTTATTTGCATATTGCTTCAATCAGTTGGTGTAGGTTTTATTGACACATTTAACGAGTATGTTTTACCAAACGAAATTTTAAAATCTATGAATAACAATATTAATGTAACGGGTTCTTTTTCTGGGATTGCTGGAGATTTACCTAATATTATGTTTTTTTCTACAATGATTTTTATGTATTACTTTATTTGTTATATAAAAAAATATGATAAAAAATACATAGTTTATGCAATTTTAGGATTAATTTCAATTTTTTTATGTGGGAAGAGAAGTGGAATAGTAATATTAGCTATATCTTTATTTTTAATATATTTTTTAAATATGTATGTAGAAAAAAAGATAAATATAAAGTTATTGATTGCTCTGATATTTTTTTGTTTGATAGCATTATATTTACTATATTTTACCAATATGGGAGACTTAATTCTAAATAAGAATAACGTATTACAAAAAAATGGAGATACATCTAATGGAAGAATAGATTTAATAAAACAAATGATAATCATATTTAAACAAAGTCCTATATTTGGTATAGGAACTTTAGCAACAAATAAATATTATGGTTCTGTATTGGGCCATAATATTTATTTTCAAATATTATCCGAAAATGGTATAGTCGGGTTTCTAGCACTATTATATATGTTATTCAATAATTTTGTTTATTCTATAAAACGATTAAAGAGAATTAAATATGATGAGATAAAAATAGACTGTTTATTTGCTATTGCTGTGCAAATATTTTTTATTATATATGGATGTTTTGGGAATCCATTATATGGAACTGTATTTTTGATTCCGTATATAGTCTTTTCCGAAATGAATATAAAATTGTATTTACTTGAGAATAAATTAGAAAGGATAGAAGAAAAAGAATGAAAGTAGGAATTTTAACATACCATCGCTCAAATAATGTGGGAGCAGTACTACAAAATTATGCCTTACAACAAGTTTTAAATAAATATGGTGTTGAAAACGAGACAATAGATTATAAATGTGATTTTATTGAACAAAATAATAGAATACTATTTGGTAAGAATTTAAAAGCTAATTTAAAAAAGTTAATTGAATTAAATACACTAATAAAAAGAGAACATAAATTTAAAGAATTTAGAAAAAAATACTTATTAATTTCACCTAAAGTGTATAGTCAAAGTAGTATACAAAATAGTAATGAAATTTATGATTTGTTTATATCTGGAAGTGATCAAGTATGGAATATGAAATTAAATAGAGAAGATTATAATTATTTTTTAAAATTTGTTAAGGATGATTCAAAAAAGATAGCCTACGCAGCAAGCTTTGGATATAGCGTAATACCAAACGAATATGAGGAAAATACATTAAATTATTTAAATAAATTCAAATATATAAGTGTCAGAGAAAAACAGTCAAAAGAATTGTTAGCTAATTATAATATTAAATCAGATGTTGTATTAGACCCAACTTTATTGTTAGATTCCAATAAATGGGAAAAGATTATAAAAAATCTTAATATAAAAAAGAAATTTATTTTTATATATATGGTGGCTTACACGCCTGAAATTTTAAACGATGCTATTAAGTATGGCAAAAAAAATAATTATGATGTTTATTGTATGCATTATAATTATAAAAATTTTAATAATGTAAAAAATGTTAGGTCTGTTTCACCAGATGAATTTTTATATTATATAAAAAATGCGGAAATTGTATTTTGTAGCTCATATCATGCGGTTTGTTTTTCTATACTTTTTAAGAAAAAATTTTTTGTAGCATTAGATGCCAGTGTTAATAATAATAATTCTAGAATAAATACTTTGTTAAGTAATTTGGATTTAAATGAACGAATTTTTGAAAAAAATAAAGAATATAATGATGAAATTGATTATAGAAACACATTTATAAAATTGGAAAAATTGAAAGATGATTCATTCAAATTTATAGAAAAAACAATTATGGAAAGGAATGCATAGTAGAAAAATGATATCAATAATAATACCTGTTTATAATTCTGAATCCACACTAGAAAGATGCTTAAATAGTATAGTGAGACAAACATATAATGATTTAGAAGTAATTGTTATAGATGATGGTTCTAAAGATGAATCCTTAAAGATTATAAACTCGTTTAATAGTAGGATTGATAATTTAAAAATTATTAAACAGGATAATAGTGGTGTTTCAGTAGCTAGAAATAATGGGATTCAGAGTGCAAAAGGAGAATATGTATTATTTTTAGATAGTGATGATTTCTTAGATGACCATTGTTGTGAAAAAGCAATAGAAAATATTGTAGATTCAGACTTGGTGATATTTGGTTTGAATATATATAAAAACAATATAATTTTAAGGAAACCAAGTTTACCAAATGAAAAAATTAATTTAAAAAATAATATTGATAATTATTGGAAATTAAGAACCATAAATTTAGGACCATGTAATAAATTGTATAAACGAAATTTAATATTACAATTATATGATGAAAAATTAAGTTTGGGAGAGGATACAAAATTTGTATTAGACTATATGTCAAATATTGAAACAATATCAGTTCTTAGTGCCTGTTTATATAACGTTTGTTTAGATAACGACTCATCTTTAAATAGAAAGTTTAGAGATGATAGATTGGATCAATTAATTGTTGTGAGAAATTACGAGGAAAACATATTAAAAAATATTTATCATGATTTGGATGAAAGAGTATATAACGAATATGTTTACGATGCACACGTTATATTGCATGATATAGTAAAAAGAAAGTTATCATTTAAATATTTAAAAGCTAATTTACAAAAGTTCGATTATAATTCTATAAGAAATAAAGTGAAATTAAAAAATAAATACTATTCATTATTTTTTTTATTATTATGTTATAAGAAATCTAGGATTTTATATTTATTATTAAAATTAAGAATAATAATTGAAAAAATAAAAGGAGTTGGTTAGCGTATGGATAATGATTCTAGAACTCAAAAGAGTTTAAAAAATATTTTTTCTTCATTCTACACATATTTTCTAAATATTATTCTTCAATTTTTAAATCGTACTATTTTTCTAGCATATTTATCAATAGACTATTTAGGAATAAATGGTTTATTTTCTAATTTGATTTCTATGTTGAATCTGGCTGAATTAGGAATAGCAGGAGCAATGGTTTATGCTTTGTATAAGCCGTTAGCAGAGCAAGATACAGATAGAATAAAATCATTAATGTATTTGTATAAAAAACTATATAGCTTTGTAGGAATTTTTGTATTATTTGTAGGTTTTTTAATAACACCTTTTTTGGGGTTTTTTATAAATGGTAATTCTAGTAATATAAAATATTTAAAATTTTATTTTATTTTATATGTTGTAGACACTGGAATTTCATATTTTTTATCTTTTAAAAGGAGTATTATTATATGTGATCAAAAACAATATATAATTAATAGAATTACAATAATAAGAATTATACTAACAAATGTTTTTCAAATTATTATATTGATTTTTACAAGAAGTTATGCTTTATATTTATTGGTTAAAATATTTTGTACTTTAATAGAAAATATAATTGTTACTTTGACAGCAAATCATAAATATCCTTTTTTAAAAGAAAAAGCAAATATGCCATCAAAAAAGGATGTAAGAGAAATAAGTAAAAACATAATGGCAATGTCCATGCATAAAATAGGTACAGTTGTTGTATTTAGCACAGATAATTTAATTATTACAAAGTTTGTTTCATTGGCTGCAACAGGAATTTATTCTAACTATACATTAATTATAAATGCACTAAATAGTATTATAGGTCAATTCTTTCAATCGGTTACAGCTAGTGTTGGAAATTTAATTGCAAAAGAAAATAAGGAAAGTGAACATGTCTACCAAGTTTTTAGGAACATTCTTTTTATTAATTTTATTGTTTATTTGATAATTTCTATTGGAATTTTCCTTTCAATTAATTCTTTTATATGTTTTTGGGTTGGAAAAAAATATGTTTTGGATAAATTAACAATTTTATGTATTGTATTAAGCTTTTATACATTAGGAATGAGAAAAACAATAATGATGTTTAAAGATGCAGATGGTTTATTTTGGAATGATAGGTATAAACCGATATTAGAAGCTTTTTTTAATTTGTTTTTTTCAATTCCTCTAGCAATTCATTTTGGAATTGCAGGAACACTAATGGGAACTATTATTACGAATGTATTTGTAGCAGGAGTAATAGAAACATATGTAACGTATAAATATTTGTTTAGAAAAAAAATAAAAAATTATTATGTAATTCAAATAAAATATTTTCTGACTTTATTCTTCTTATTGTCAATATTAAATAATATTAACTTCTATACTAATAATTATTTAATTGACTTTATTTTAAGAGGATTAATTGCAATAGTATTATGCTTGATTGTAATTTTTATAATTTATAGAAAAAATAATGAATTTAAATATATTAAGTATGTTGTTTTAAATTTGATTAGTTCAATACATAGTAAAAAATAATAGTGTTTTTTAAGCAACGAGGATTCATTGAATAATAGTCAAACACTATGTTATTGAGTGGCTAAGAAGTAAGAAAAAAGATGTAAGCCATCTAAGTAAATATAATTAATAAAGATAAATAGATAACACAAGTATAGATAAATAGTGTTATCTATTTATTTTATTATTTTTTGAAAACGCTTAAATTAAGGAGGGGTTTTGTGGAAAAGTTAATAGAAAAAATAACGTTGTATGATTTTGTAGCAATGATCATACCAGGATTATTAGTTAGTTTATCAGTTATTAGTTTTGTTCCAAAAGAATTTTATGAGTTTTATAAAGATATAGGAAATGATTTTGTAGCTGGAGCTTTACTGTTAATAATCAGTTATTGTATAGGATGGATTATTTCTGAAATTGCTTACTTCCATGTTAAGTATAGTATAATAGATAAGATAATAAATTTTATTAAAGAAAGAGCTGTAGAAACAAATGAAATACCACAAAAATTAAAAGAAGAATATAAAAAATCTTTAGAGATTTATTTAGGTAAATCTATAGAAATGGATGAAATAAAAAAGTATGGAGAAATGGCATATGCTTTGATTCAAACGGATTCTAAGTATTCAAGAATTCATAATTATAATTCTAGTAAGTCTTTTTCAAAGAATTTAAGTTTAGTATGTTTGTTTTTATCGGTTGTATTACTTGTTCATGCAAAATTAATTATGGATATAACTTATTCTATAATTTGTATTGTAGGAGCAATTTTTTTTATTATTGGTTGTTTTGAATTGAAAAATAGGTATGAATCATTTAAGTATAAAGTAAATTACTATATCTATGTTTATTTTATTGATTTTGTCAAGGAACATAGTAAAGAAGAAAATAAAGATGTTGGTAGTTCATATATAAAGAAGTATGTAATAAAAGTGAATGATCTTCAAAATCAAGGGAGGAAAAGATGATATGAATCAACAAAATAAAATACATGTAGGTATTCATCATGGTGCTAGAGAACTAGAAAATAATATTTTATTACAAAGTATACCAGGATTAAAAGATTTGCATACAAATATTGAGCAATTTAGAAATGTAGCATTTAATTATAATAATTTAAATAAAGGTAATAGTTTTATAAAAAATGGTAGAGAGAAATTTAACAATAATATTTCTATTCTTGCTAATAGAGGTATGGGGAAATCATCAGCTTTATTAACTGTTATTAGAGAGATCACGAATGGAAGATTGTTTGTTAAAGAACGATATGAAAAAAATACAATAGATATTATCAATCCCATGATTGATCCAGAAGATATTCAATCTGATATTTTAGGTTGGGTAATTGCATCATTATCAGAAAGAATTGAAGAAATTGAAAATCTTTTAAAGAAAAGCAATCATAAAATGTTTATATTAGAAGAATCACCAGAAAGCATGTTAAGTAAATTAAAAGAGAAAAGAAATCGATTGATTAATTGCTATTCTATTAATAGAGAAGGATATGATCATGTTGCTTTACATAGAAGTATCAATGTAAATGATTATTCTAAAAATCTAAAAGAAGTTTTAAATTATGATTATGAATTACATAGAGCATTCGAAGAATTTATTGATTGTTTAGTAGAAGTTAAAAGAAAATTAAATAAAACAATAAATGAATTAGATACAATAGACAATGAACCCTTGATTTATTTTTTCTTTGATGATTTAGATATGTCATCTAAAAAATCAATAAAAATATTAACAGATATTCTATCATATTTTTATCATCAAAATATTGTTATTTTCATTACAGGAGATTATGCAGTATTTGAACAAAGTATTAAAACTTTTTTTCTAAATGAGACAAAAGACATAACATTGAAAATGCCAGAAGCTGAAAAGAAAAAAGAAGTTATGTTTGCTGATAATAGAGCGGAATACTTTCTAAAAAAAGTATTACCTCCATCATATCGGTATTATATACATGAATTATCAGGAAATATTCAAAAATCGAAAATATATTATAATTCTGAATATAACAATATATTTGAAAAAATGAATATTTTTCAATTATTAAGTTATATTTTCTATAATGGTTTTAATGACATAAATAATGATGCAAGTTTGAAAATTTTTTTCTTACCTAGAATCTTTAATTTAAATCATAAAGAAATTTCTGATATAAGAATAGAAAATGATGATTATTCAACTATAACAAATCAATTTGCATCAACAATTAGAAAAGAAGAAAATGTAAATTATCTTTATGCTTATCTTTCTGTTTTTAGTGTCAATACAAGAGGGTTTATGAACGCATATAATTATATATGTAAAGAGGCTAAAACAATTTATCAACAAAATTTTTTTGATAGTAAAAATTATTGGACAAGTAGTAAAATTCAAGAGTTTTTACAAGTATTAATTAGTTCAAAACATACGTATTTAAAATATAAAAACAAAATTAACGATTTTATTTCTATTAAACTAGATACTTTTTCTGAAAATGAAGCAAATGATAATAGTTATTCTAAGTTAAGAATAGATTGTGAAGAATTACAATTATTTATTTCTGATCTAGTTACGAAAATGAAAAAAGCAAGTATGGATAATAAAGAGTTAAACAGTAATTTTATAGAAGAAATTGATCCCGAATACATTAAAGAAGAGATTAAATCTTTAATTATGTTGCCTATTTTAATAAATGAATTATTTTATGTTATTCATAAAGAAAACTATGCTCAAAGATATAAGAGTGTACAACAAAAATTAAAAAATATACTTGTAAACACTTTTGTAAATTCATTAAATGAAAAAATTAAAATATTACCAGCTAATTTAGGAATGAGAAGAACATTGTGCTTTTTCCAACAAATTACATCTCGTATGTCAATTAAATCATTACAAAACATTAATAATACTGATAATGAAATATATATGAATTCAAACAATAAAAAATATATTGTCCAACTTTATCTTGCAACTATTGAATTGGGAAATTCAGGTGCAAAGAGAAATAATGAAATGAATGAGGTTTTATTTTCTAGTAAATATTATGAAGAGTATAAAACATCAACTTATACTAATTTAAAAGATAGAAATAGAAAAGAAAAGATAATTTCTAATTCTATGGGAATAATTTTTAAAAAACTTGATAGGGAATGGTTGTCTAATTTGAGAGTTTTTTCAAATATATTAGAGCCAAGTGTAATTTCAACAGAGAATATAGTTCATCAAAAGTTTTTAAAAATGTGTCCTAATATACCAACAAGTGAATTTAATGAAAAATTAGACAATTTATATACAATGATTTGTAGAAATGATGTAGGTTTTAATTACTATTCAGAGGATAAGCAGTACGTTTTGATTCAAACATATTATTATACTATTATTAAACAGTTATTAAAAATTAGTGAAAATGTAACAAAAAATAGCCGATTTACAAATATTAATAACATAAGAAATAGGATTATTAATATTGATAAAAAGATGAAAATGAAATATGAATCCGAAGAAAATATAAGTAGAGTAATATACGATGAAGTTCTTAAACGCGTGAAAGACAATAATGAAGTAAATGAATTAAATCATTTAGAAACATCTAATTTACATCTATATGCTCAAAAACTTATAGATTTGTTTGATGATTTAAAAATGGAATTTGAATTTATTTTAAACAAACTAAATACTTTTTATGCAAATAACTCAAACTTTTATAGTCTACTTGAAACTCAAATTGCAAATTACTATGATGACTATTGGATTTTACCTAGAAATAGAACCGAGGAATTGTTATCTGAATATTCATTTAGAATTCTATCATCTGGGACAGAAAGAAATAAAGTTCATCTTAGAACAGTGATAAATTCACTTGTAATGAGATTAGATGAAATGTTTATTGAAGAACACTCCTTAAACAGAACAAAAGCGTCAGTTGAGAATATCAGAAAAAATAGAGAAAATAATAGACACTTTATAGTTAATGAACTTACAGAATCAATTTTTAGAATGATTAGGAATCAAGAAAGAAGAAGTTTTTTAATAAACGGAGATAGTTTAGAATTACAAATATTAGATAGAGTTGTAAACAATTATATGGATATTTATTATTTGTACTCATTTATTTTGGAATCATGTAAGATTATAGAAAATAAAGATACACATTTCTTTCATACATTTAAAACAGGTATAGAGTATGGAAACAAGTAAAGAAATGAGTTTAAAGAGATTAGGCAGTACACATGAAAATTATTTAAGAATGCTTATATTATTAATTCCATACGTTGATTATGATTTCTTTTATGAAACTAATATAAGTAAGGAAGAAAATTTGAAACCTAAAATAATAAACGCTTTGCAAAGATATGGTGGATTTAATAATTTGGATATGATAAATAGCTTAATTGATTTTTATTATCCAGGCGAAAAATATGATATTGATGATCTTTATAAAAGAATATTAGAAATTTCTAAATCATTATTAACGTATCATGACAATAGGTTATGCATAGATATGTTTGATTCACATGATACTATGTCTTTTACTTCTTTTTTTAATAATAAAGTTTTAGATTATTTAGAAGTAAATAAGCTTATGTCGAATACATTATTGATAGCATTTTATAATGTATATTATGATTATAATATTCAATACTGTTTGGAAAGAAACCTAATACAGTCTATATCAGTTGTAAATCATCAGTTAGATCTTGTTTTATCAAATGGAATTGCTGAAACACATACGCATGTTGTGGGGAGTATTCCATTTGAAAGACAATGGAATTGGTTGGCACATGAGATTTATGATGAAAATAACGATGTAAAAAGATTGTTAGAAATGTTAGAAAACAATGTAGGTATTAAGTGTCAAAAGGAAAGATATGGTTATAAGGGTGATTTATATTTATTGATAAAAACTGTACTTATTTTAAGATTAATTATGATGATATATGTTACTAAAATTGCTGAAGGATACAGTTTGGTAACTTTTGAAGAATTTATAAATGAGCTGGGTGATTCATATGATGATAAATATTTTCTTTATAAATTATTAAATGTTGTTGAAAATCAAGAAGCATATGATAAGTTTAATTTTGATGACTTAGATGGTATTCTATCCATTATAAAAATTAAGTTACGTTATAATGTAGATTTAAAGAAAGAACATATTAATTATGAATTTAATGAAGAAAATACGATAGATTCTTTTTCTCAAAAGATTTATAAAAATTTAATCAAATTATTTTGCAAAGATATTGATAGATGTAATGTCAATGAATATATCGAATATGTTTTTCAACATCTTACTATTGAACATATCTATAATGTAAAAGATGATGCATTATTTAAAAAAATATTTTTATATTATATTAGAGTTAAAAATTTTATCCATTCTTTTATTACGCAATCATCAGATATAAAAGGATTTTTAGAATTCCAAAGTTTTTTTAGAAGACAAGGATCAATAATTGATATTCCATCACATATGTTTTCCAATATTTTTGACGAATATTTGTATGAGAATGTACAATTTTTAGAAATAAGAGTAGGACATGTAAAATTTGAAAATTCTATAGAAAAAAGAGGGCTTAATCTTATTCATGGACAAGAAAATGAATTAAGAGAAATATTTTATAGGACAATACTTAATTTTGTTAATTCATACATTAAATACTTAAATAACATATCAGATACAATGTCTTTTGAAATTCCACAGGTGGGTCTTATATTACATTTTAATAAAAGATATGATTATATCAATAAATGTTGGCAAGAGTTCTATAGAACTGGAGATGATTCATTAATTAGATACAAAGAGTATCAAAAGGAATGTTTTTTAAATTTAATTGTTTTTCAAAGTATTAGAGATGAAATTCCTTATGCAGAAGATTATTTAATTGGAATAGATGCAGCAAGTAATGAATTACATACAGAACCTTGGGTATTTGCTCCTATTTTTAGAAGTGTTAAAACCAAATATGCAAATTTATTAAAAAATAAAGCAATGAATTATGGGATTAATATTAAGCTTAGAAAAAGTTTAGGGATTACTTATCATGTAGGAGAAGTTTTTTATTCTATTATTAGTGGATTGAGACATATAGATGAAGTGATAGAATATTTTGGTTTTCAAAATGGAGAACGATTAGGACATGCTACTGTATTAGGATTATCATTAGATGATTATACAAATACACATCAAATTATTACATTGCCTGCGATTGAGTTATTAGATAATTGGTTATGGCTTCATCGTTTAAAATCAAAATATAATTTATTTAAAGATATTTCAATTGCTTATTTTGAAGAAAAGATTTGGGATATTGTTCATTTTATATATGATGATCAAAATGGAAATTTAATAGATAACATTAGTATACATGATTTGTTTAAAGCCTATGAAAAACAATTTGAAGATTTAGATTTATTAAATGATATTAGGGAAGATTGTAGATGTTCTTCAAGTTCTTGTAGTAAAAATTGTATTTTTAAGACACAAGATAATTTAAATGAAAAAATGTTACTTTTATCAAGACACTGTACATATTTTCTAAATAGAATGTTGAGAAAAGTCCAAATTAATATTAATGATTATTCTATTAAAAAAATCTATAAAGAAACACAGCAGTATCTAATTGATAAGATTGCTAGAAAAGGTATTATTATAGAAACTAATCCGGTTTCTAATATTAATATTGGTGAAATTAAAGGAATGGATTCACATCCAATATTAATGCTAAATAATTCATTTAAAAATGATTATAATAGGGTAATGGTGAGTGTAAATACGGATGATCCAGGTGTCTTTTCTACAACATTACGGAATCAATATGGATATATTTTGGAAATATTAAAACAACAAGGCATTCCAATGGAAAAAGCATTGTTATGGGTTGATCAAGTTAGAAAAAATGGTTTAAATTCAACTTTCATATATAAAAAGAGAAAGACAAAAAGTCAAGTTCTAAAGGAATTAAATGAAATGAAAAGAGCGATTGAGGACAGAATTGGCTAGCTGTGCAAAAAAGAGGCGAAAAAATATACGATGGATTTTATAGATTATAGAAAGAAATTAGGAATTGGATTCGATAATAGAGAACTTGAAAATTTATTCTTTACTAGAATGTGGAATATGTTAGATAACAATATTTTTATTTGTAATAAGATAACAGTAGATGATTATTTTGATTTTTGTATGGCAATTGGATATCCTTTTAATCATGAGATTCAAGATTTTGAAATATGGGATGAAATTATGCGTATTTTTAGTAAGAATAATAGATCATTGAGAGAATTCTTACCTTATTATATTTTTCTTATTAATTGTCAAGAAAATAATAATCAAAAAAAAGTAATAAAAGAATGGCTTATAAATTTGCTTAAATATTGTTTAGATATGTCACACATTCCTTATGAATTAGTAAAAGAAAATGACGATTATTTTATTTTTCCCAAAGGTGCTAAAGAATTAGATGATGCTCTAGTTTCTAATGTATTAACATGGTTAGAAGATTATCCTTTATCTCATAAAGCGTTTGTAAAAGCATTAAAAGAATATTCTAAAGAAGATGAAGAAAAAGTTAGTGATGTAGCCGATTTATTTAGAAAGGCTTTAGAAACATTTTTTCAGGAGTTTTTTGTCTCACCTAAGACACTTGAAAATATTAAATCAGAATATGGTTCATATATGAAAAATAAAGGTGTTCCTACAGAGTTACGTAATAACTTTGAAACACTTTTACAAAGTTATACAAACTTTATGAATGAATATGCAAAGCATCATGATAAAACAAGTAAAGATGTATTAGAATATATTATGTATCAAACAGGGAGTTTGATTAGATTTATAATTACACTAAAAAATGATTAAAAATATTCCAGGAGGTGAAACAATTGCTTAATAGTCAAACATTATGTTTTGAGTGGTTAAGAAGTAAGAAAGAAGATGTAAAACCATCTACATATAATAAATATGAGATGATCATCAATAATTATTTAATAAGTTTCTTTGAAAAGAATACATTAGAACAATTAAATATAGAAATAATCAAACAATACTTGATGAAACTCATTAATAAAGGATTATCATCAAGTATTGTACAAAGTATTAAGAATGTCTTAAAAGCAATCTATATCACCTATGAAGATCAATATGGTTTAAACCATATTGATTTTTCATTAGTTAAAATAGAACAAGATAAAAAAGAAAATGAATATCTAACAGATAAACAATTTAATCAATTACATCAATACTGTATGAAAGAAAAGAATGATATATGTTTAAGTATCTTACTTGCTATGGATACAGGTATGATGATAGGAGAAATATGTGCTTTAAAAGTAAGTGATATAGATTTAGATAAACAATTGATTCATATAAGTAAAAGAACACAAAGGATTAAAAATGATGAAGAGGGATCTAAAACTGTTTATGATATTTATGAAGTTGAATGGCCTATTTTAAGAGATATTACAATTCCAAAGGAATTGTTTTTTTATTTACAAGAATATTTAGATTATGTTGATAAAGATTGCTATTTAACTTCTTGTCAAGATGTAGTGAGTGATTTTACTAAGTTACAAAGAGGTTTAGATCGTATAGGACATATTTTAGGTTTTAAGACGACTTTTAAGGATTTAAGGAATATGTATAAGGAAAGATGTTTAAGAAGTTGTATGGATATACATATTGTAATGGAGTTATTAGGTGTTCAATCTATGAAACTATCTCTTCCAGAAAATTATAAAAGTTCTGATGAAGAAAAGAAAAAACAAATAAACAAATTATAGCCAATGGAAAGACCATTGGTAAGCGCCAAATAAAATAGTGTATTTTAAAAAGTCGATTGAATTGATACAATGATCAATTTAGTCGGCTTTTATTTCAAATTTTTCTTTTATC
>JABLTT010000632.1_pt1 | contig 23115 bp, 18 predicted proteins | sample 7160061 | NCBI WGS metagenome assembly JABLTT01 (sample SAMN14651232, study PRJNA627086) | human gut metagenome | isolation source: feces | host: Homo sapiens
AATATTTTCACACTCAAAAAAAACGGCGCTCTGCGTGGGCAGCGCGCCGTTTTGCTATGCACTTGGCAGCAGGCTATGGTAACTGCTGCCGGGGATGGAGAAAGCCTTGTCAGAACCGCAGCGAAAGGCAGCTGAGCCCGCCGTCTATCTTCTTATATTCCGAAGTATCACACGTCAGGGTTTGATAGCCCGCCGCCTGCACCGCCTTCAATACCTTGGGATACCCTTCCGGCACAATGACCTTTCCGTTCACCCAAATGCAGTTTGCTGCGTACGGCTCGTCCTTCGGGACGGTTATTTTCGTATATCCTTCAAATGCAGATTTTGTGCAGAACTCACCCGCGGTGAGCATCACACCGTTTTCCAGATAAACCACGCCTGTTTTCAGGTGCAGCACCTCGGTGAGCGGTACGCCCACCACCTTGCAGCCGAACGGTTCCAGAATATTCGCCAGCTGCTTCACACCCTCAGGGTTGGTGCGCCCGGAGAGCCCTACATAAAAGGTATCGCCGCACATCATCACGTCGCCGCCCTCCAGCGTACCGGGTGCTTTTATATGAAAAATTTTGTCGGGCGGATAAAATTCCGCCACTGCCGGCTCAATGGCTGCCGTTTCGCCCTTGCGGCTGAGTGCGCCGGGATTTGTGATCACCGCGCAGTATTTCGTCAGCACCGCGGCGTCCTCTACAAAGCAGCTGTCCGGATATGCCTCGTCTGCGGGCAGTACCGTTACATCTACGCCGCATTGCCGGAGCGTCTCAATATATGCCCTGTGCTGTTCCAATGCTTTTTCATAATCCGGAGCACCCAGCTCCGGGTGGCCGGTAATGCCGTGCACCATTGCGGTGCACGGCGTTTTTACGATCGCATGGCTGAACATCTTCGGCTCACTCCTTTTCCGCCGCCAGCTTTTCCTTCAGCTTGGCCTGCACGGTAATGGGCAGGCCGAACAGATGAATGAAGCCCGCGGAATCCGCCTGGTCATATACCGAATCCTCGCCGAAGGTCGCCAGATCCTCACTGTACAGGCTGTACGGAGATGTGGTTCCCGCCGGAATGATATTGCCCTTGTACAGCTTGAGCTTCACATCACCGGTCACATTCTCCTGCGTTTTGTCCACAAAGGCGGACAACGCCTCGCGCAAGGGCGTGTACCACTGGCCGTTGTAAACGATATCGGCAAATTTCTGCGCCACCAGCGCCTTATAGTGGGCGGTCTCCTTGTCCAGGCACAGCATTTCCAGCTGCTCGTGGGCAAAATACAGGATGGTGCCGCCCGGCGTCTCGTACACACCGCGGCTTTTCATGCCCACAAGACGGTTTTCCACAATGTCGATGATGCCGATGCCGTTCGCACCGCCCACAGCGTTCAGCTCTTTCAGCAGTGTGCTGGCCTTCATGGCCTTGCCGTCCAGCGCGGTGGGCTTGCCCTTTTCAAAATGAATGGTAATATAGGCGGGCGTGTCGGGCGCCTGCTCGGGCGCGACGCCAAGCTCCAAAAAGCCCGGTTTTGCGTAATCCGGCTCGTTTGCAGGGTCCTCCAGGTCCAACCCCTCGTGGGAAAGATGCCACAGGTTTTTATCCTTGGAATAATTCGTTTCACGGTTGATCTTCAGCGGCACATGGTGCGCCTCTGCATAGTCGATCTCCTCTTCGCGGCTCTTGATGTCCCATTCGCGCCAGGGAGCGATGATTCCCAGGTCCGGTGCAAAGGCTTTTATGGCAAGCTCAAAGCGTACCTGGTCGTTGCCCTTGCCCGTGCATCCGTGGCAGATGGCGTCCGCGCCTTCCTTTTTGGCGATCTCTACCAGCTTCTTCGCAATGGGCGGGCGCGCAAAGCTGGTTCCCAGCAGGTAGGTGCCTTCGTATTTTGCCCCCGCCTGCACCGTGGGAATGATATAGTCTTCCACAAACTCGTCCACAAGGTCCATCACATACAGCTTGCTGGCGCCGGTGGCAAGCGCCTTGGCCTCCAGTCCGTCCAGCTCTGTTCCCTGCCCTACGTCTCCGGCGGCGGCAACGACCTCGCAGCCGTAATTCTCTTTCAGCCAGGGAATGATGATGGAGGTATCCAGCCCGCCGGAATAGGCGAGCACCACTTTTTTGTACTGCTTTTTCTGCTTTTCCATGTTCGTTCGCTCCTATTGCAAATATCGTCTGCCGGGACTCCGGCGTTTGTGCCCGGCCTTTTTCCGGGGAAATACCGCTGCCGCGTTACAGCACCTTGGAGAGGAAGCTTTTCAGGCGCGGATTCTGCGGGGATGCAAACAGCGCGTGCGGCTCATTCTGCTCCATCACACATCCGTCATCCATAAACAGCACCCGTGTGGATACCTCGCGCGCAAATCCCATCTCGTGGGTCACAATGACCATTGTCATGCCCTCCCGGGCCAGTTCGCGAATAAGGTCCAGCACTTCGCCCACCATCTCAGGGTCCAGCGCACTGGTAGGCTCGTCAAAAAGCATCACTTCCGGCTCCATGGCCAGCGCGCGTACGATGGCGATGCGCTGCTTCTGCCCGCCGGAAAGCTTGTTTGGATAGGCGTCCGCTTTGTCCGCCAGGCCGATACGCTCCAGCAGACGCATGGCTTTTTCATCCGCCTCTGCCTGTGTCTGCAGCTTCAGGTTGACGGGCGCCAGCGTGATATTCTGTTTCACCGTCAGATGCGGGAACAGGTTGAAATGCTGGAATACCATACCCATCTTCCGGCGGATGCGGTTGATGTCACAGTCCTTTGCGGTGATGTCCTTGCCCTCGAACCATATCTCTCCGCCCGTGGGCTCCTCCAGCCTGTTCAGGCACCGCAGAAAGGTGCTTTTTCCGCTGCCCGACGGACCGATGATGGCGATTTTTTCGCCCTTTTCAATGGTCTCCGTCACGCCCTTGAGCACCATATTCCCGCCGAAGGCCTTTTGCAGATTTTTAACCTCGATCACTTTGCGCCAGCCTCCGTTCCATTTTTTTCTGAATGGCTGTCATGCCTACCACCAGCAGCAGATAAATGGCCGCCGCAATGAACAGCGGCGCGCTGTTGAACGCGATGCCCCGGATGGAATCGGATACCTTCGTCAGATCCCGCGCGGCGATATATCCCGCCACACTGGTCTCTTTAAGCAGCGCGATGAACTCGTTGAACAGTGCGGGCAGAATATTTTTGACCGCCTGCGGCAGCACGATGAGCCGCATCGTCGCGCCCTCGGAAAGCCCGAGGCTTCGCCCTGCCTCCGCCTGTCCGGGGTCGATGGAAGCGATGCCGCCCCGGATGATCTCTGCCACATAAGCGCCCGAGTTGACGCCGAAGGCGAACACGCAGGCCTCAAAGCTGCCGTTGAACAGGATTGTGTAGGCGATCAGGAGCTGTACGACGATGGGCGTGCCGCGGATGACCGTGACATATATACCGCAGGCGGCATTTACTGTTTTCCAGCCAAAGCTCTTTTTGCCGCCGGCATAATATTTCACCAGCGCCACCAGCACGCCGATGCACACGCCGATCAGGCACGCCAGCGCCGCCAGCGCTATGGTCATCCCCAACCCCTCGAGATATTGAACCCATCGGCCTTTGTACACCGTCACCTTATAAAAATCGCTCAGCAGCTTGTTCAAGTCGTTCCAAAAATTTTCCACGGAGGGATAGCCCCTTTCCTTATTTGCTCTGACGCATGCTCCCGAAAGCTGCACGGCCCGCGCAGCGCGGGCCGTGCGCATTTTCCGCCTGCCCTCCGGACGTCAGCCCTCTGCGCAGATCTTCAGATGCTTATCCGTCAGCGACTCCACTGTGCCGTCGTCCATCGCCTTCTGCAGCACACTGTTGACGACCTCCAGCAGGTCCTCGTTGCCCTTGGCCACGCCCATGGCCATTTCCTCCTCGGTGAGAAGCTGCTCCACAGTTTCCAGTGCATCCGGGTTCGCCATTGCCAGCGTCTGCGCAGGCACCTTGTCCAGGATGGCCGCGTCCGCTTTTCCTCCCATCACAGCCGTAGCGCATTCATTGGCATTTTTAAACGCCAGCGGTTCAATGCCAAGCTCTTCCTGTGCGTAGATGTGAGCGGTCGTGCTCTCCTGCACAGCGATATTCTTTCCCGCAAGGTCGTCGGCCGTCTTGATATCGCTGCCCTTCGGCACCAGCAGGATCAATCCGTTCAGTGTATAAGTAATGGAGAAATCAATTTGCTCCGCGCGCTCGGACGTAGCCGTCATACCCGCTGCAATGAGCTGCCCCTTACCGCTTTTCAGCGATTCGATCAGCAGGTTGAAGTCCATATCCAGCACTTCCAGCTCCACGCCCAGCTCATCGGCCACCAACTGCGCCAGGTCGATGTCCACACCGGCCGGCTTGCCGTCCTCGCCCAGATATTCGAACGGCGGAAAACCCGTGGCCGTCATCATCGTCAGGACGCCTTTTTCCTGAATCTCCTCCACAACGGACGTCCCGCCTGCTGAGTCCTGGCTGGATGCCCCGGAGGACGCGGACGCGCTGCCCGCCGCCGAGCTTGCCGGAGCGGATGCGCCCGAACCGCCGCAGGCCGCCAGGCCCAACATCAGAACCGCTGCCATTGCAAATGCCAATATCTTTTTCATAACTCCCATGCTCCCTCTCTTGTTCCCATTTTGTGCGCCGCCCCTCCGGCGGCTTCCATGGCATTATTATATTCGCATATCTATTCATTGTCAACGAATTTTTATGCTATTGTTTCTTTTCTGCACATTGCACAGCATTTAACCCTCCGCGCGCGCCTTCATAAGCATATTTATACAAAATTGAATTTATTTTATGTATATATTTGCATTTATTCTTTAATTATGCTACTATATATACATTCTCAAACAAAGATGCGGAGCGGTAAAAATGCTTGATACAACCTTATGCAATTCTTATCTTAGCGTAAATTTGCAGACGATCATTAATAATATGCAAAGCATTCAAGAGGATATCGGGCCGGATGTGGAATGCATCCCTGTGTTGAAGGACAATGCTTACTGCCTGGGTGCTGTACCCATTGCCAAAGCGCTTTGCACTTACGCGAACGTGCGCACCATCGCAGTTGCGCAGGTGTGTGAGGGCGTCGAACTGCGGCAGGCCGGATTGTCCGCTCCTGCCGTTCTGGTACTGGGCGGCGTGCCGGAGCGGTTATTCCCGGCTGCGGTCGAGTATGGGCTGCAGCTCACCGTGTTCCATCCGTCCACTGTGTATGCACTGGAAAAACTGGCCGCCGCGCATGGAAAACGCGCCGAAGTACAGATCAAAGTTGAAACCGGGCTGAACCGCACCGGCGCAAAGCCCGGCGCAGAGCTGGGCGCGCTGGCCACCGCGCTGGCCGCCTGTCCCCATGTGCGCACAATGGGGGTATTCTCCCATTTTTCCACGGGCGAGACAAAAGAAAGCCCTACGGCCTACCGGCAGTTTCAACTTTATCAGCAGGCTTTGGCACAGCTTCAGGCCGCAGGCATCGATCCGCCACAGAAGCACATGTGCAACAGCGGCGGCAGCGACTGGTTCCGCGCCTCGTTCTGCAACGCAGTACGCATCGGGCGCCGGCTGTATATGGATAATCAGGCCGAACCGCTCACACCCGGAACGCCGGGTGCGGTGCAGGAGGCATGCAGCTGGCGCGCCTCGGTAACGAACCTGCGCGTTGTGGAGGCCGGAGATACTGTGGGATATGACGCAGCCTGGACAGCGCCGCGCCGCACCCGCGTCGCCACCGTATGCGTGGGCTACGGCGACGGCCTCTACTATCCTCTGGCGGAAGCAGGCGGCCCGCTGCTGGTGGGGGAACAGAAAGCCCGGCTTCTGGCTACCTGCATGGACCAATGCTTCGTGGATGTGACTGATATTCCCTGCCGCGCAGGAGACGAGGTCACCTTTTTCGGGCAAAGCAGCGGGGGTGCAGCCATGCCCATCCAGGAACTCGGCAAGTTCATGCATGTGGAAGGCGTATATTTTTACAGCTTCCTCTCTCCGCGCGTGGCGCGCGTATACGAGGGACTGGAACCGTGAACGGAACATCTGCGCGGATGCGCCGCACATAAAACACAATATACAGGAGGAAATACGATATGCCGAATACCTATGAAACCAAATTGTGGGGAGGGCGCTTCCGCGGCGATGAGGACGCGCTGATGCAGCATTTCAACAGCGAGTGCTGGCGCACCAGCTGGCTGGTGGAGCCGGATATCCAGGGCAGCCTTGCCCATGTGGCCATGCAGGTAAAATGCGGCCTGCTCACCTCCGCCGAGGGAGAGGCGCTCACCCGGGGCCTGGAAACCATCCTGGCCGATTTCAAGGCCGGGCAGCTTGTTTACACCGAAGAATACGAGGATGTGCATACCTTTGTGGAGCTGCACCTGATACGCCGCGTAGGGGACGTGGGCAAAAAGCTGCACACCGCCCGCAGCCGCAACGACCAGTGCAATGTGGATATGAAGCTGTACGTCAAGCAGCAGGCACATCATGTGGCCGCTCTTATCGACACCTTCTGCGCCACGCTGCAGCGTGTTGCAGAGGAAAACCCGTGGATGATGCCGGGCTACACTCATCTGCAGCGCGCGCAGGTGGTAACGTTCAAATACCATCTAATGGCCTACTGTGAAATGATGCTGCGGGACAAAAAACGCCTGCTGAATGCCGTGGATGTGATGGATGAATCCCCTTTGGGCTGCGGCGCGCTGGCAGGAACCACCCATATCATCGACCGCTCCTATACCGCTCAGCTCCTGGGCTTTTCCCACGGCGCATGCAAAAACTTTCTGGATGGCGTGTCCGACCGGGATTTTGTGCTTGAGGTACTCTCGGATTTCAGCATCCTGATGATGCACCTCTCCCGTCTGGCCGAGGAGCTCATCTTATGGAGCAGCGCTGAATTTGGTTTCGTGGTGCTGGACGACAAATATACCACAGGCTCCAGCATCATGCCGCAGAAGAAAAATCCGGACGGCGCGGAGTTGGTACGCGGGCGCACGGGCCGCGTCTACGGCGATCTGATGGCCTTGTTGTGTGCGATGAAGGGTCTGCCTCTGGCCTACAACAAGGACATGCAGCAGGACAAGGACTCCTTTGCAGATGCGCTGGACGTGGTAACAGCTTCATTGATGATGATGGAGCGCATGATCGGTACGCTGCAGGCAAAGCCAGAGGCCATGGAGGCCGCGGTAAAAAAGGGCTTTCTGAATGCCACGGAAGTGGCGGACTATCTGGTGCAGCACGGCGTTCCCTTCCGCGACGCTCACGGCATCGTGGGACAGATCGTTATTTATTGTGAGGACGCGCAGAAAGGCATCGAGGAACTTTCCCTGGACGAACTGCTTCAGTTTTCACCCGCCTTCGGGCCGGATATCTTCAGCTACATCGACTACGCCGCCATTCTGCAAAAAGGCATCAAAAAAGAAATGCTGTAATACAAATAAAAAACGCCCCCGCCTGCGGCATAAGGCCGCTGCGGAGGCACTTTTTATTTTCGGAACTGATGCGGAGAAGTTTCGCTTATACTTCGAAGTTCACGGCGGTGTCGCCCTTCAGGTCCGTGCCGAACTCATAATCGTTGCCCGGCAGAATGGCATTGAGCAGAATGCCCACAATGGCCGCGATGGCAAGGCCGGACAACGTAAAGCTGTAAGATGCGCCAAGCGGCACCGTGATGCCGCCCACGCTGTTGAAGCCCAGCGCGGAGACCAGGATGACGGCCGCGATGATCAGATTGCGGGATTTTGTGAAGTCCACCTGGTTCTCCACGACGTTGCGCACACCCACGGAAGAGATCATGCCGTACAGCACAAAGGAGATGCCGCCGATGATGGCGGAAGGCACCGTCTGGATGGCTGCGCCGATCTTCGGGAAGAAGCTGAGCAGGATGGCAAAGCATGCAGCGATACGCATGACACGGGGATCGTACACCTTCGTCAAAGCCAGCACGCCGGTATTCTCGCCGTATGTAGTATTGGCCGGTGCGCCGAAGAAACCCGCCAGGCTGGTGGCAAGGCCGTCGCCCAGCAAGGTGCGGTGCAGGCCGGGGTCGGACAGGTACGGACGCTCACAGGTGGCACTGATGGCTGCAATGTCGCCGATATGCTCCATCATGGTGGCCAGTGCGATGGGCGCAATGGTGATGCAGGCGCTGACGCTGAACTTGGCCATGCTGCCCGTATGGATGGCCAGGCCGAACCAGTCGGCCTGCTGGATGGCGGTAAAATCCACCTCGCCCATGAAGAGTGCAGCGATATAAGAGACCACGATACCGATGAGGATGGGCAGGATCTTCACCATACCCTTGCCCCAAATGTTGCATACCACGATGACGGCCAGCGCGATAAATGCCAAAAGCCAGTTGGACTGACAGTTCGTGATGGCGCTGGGCGCAAGGATCAGGCCGATGGAAATAATGATGGGCCCGGTGACGACCGGCGGAAAGAACCGCATGATCTTGCGCACGCCGAACACTTTGATGAGAGCGCTGAGGATCACGTAGATCAGCCCGGATACTACGATGCCGCCCGCCGCATACGGCAGCATCTCGCTGGGGGTGCCATCTGCACCCAGCGGGGCCACAGCAGCATAGCCGCCCAGGAACGCAAAGCTGGAACCGAGGAACGCCGGCACCTTGCCCTTTGTCAGCAGATGGAACAGCAGCGTTCCGATGCCCGCGAACAGCAGCGCCGTGGAAACGCTGATACCCGTCAGAATGGGCACGAGCACCGTCGCGCCAAACATGGCGAATGTGTGCTGCACGCCCAGCACCAGCATCTTGGGTACGCCCAGCTTACGGGCGTCGTACAGCCCTTCCCTGCCGAGCTCGATCTTTTTGGTCTCTTCGCTCATTGATACTTCCTCCTCAAATCAAATGCCTTCTATTCCAAACACCATGTACGGTGTAAAGGCCGCGCGGCCAAAAAAAGAGGCATTTCCCTTATCGCCGCCGATAACGGAAAATGCCTTTTCTGTTATGAAGGAAAGAATAGAATATACGGCCCCGCCGTGCAGCCGAACGCCGCGCGGGGAAGGATAAGCGCCGTATGAAGCTGTGCGCAAAGCTGCCGCATGTTCCAAACCTCTCTTTACATTTTATTTATAATACCAGACATGCGCGCGCGTTGCAATACTTTTTTCTCCCTTCTTTTTCAAAATTTGCAGCGGCGGCATTTCAACCCTTTCCCGCACTCGCTCCTTTTCGCATCATTGCGCGCAGCTCTTCCAGCGCTTTTTTCTCGATGCGAGATACATAGCTGCGGCTGATGTGCAGGATATCCGCCACCTGCTGCTGTGTCAGCGGCTGCGTGCCCGAAAGGCCGTAGCGCATGATGACGATCTGCCGTTCCCGGCCGGAGAGGCGGTTCACCACACGGTAGAGCGCCTCGGTCTCCTCCTTACGCTCGTAGTCCTCGTGCACGTCGAAGGTATCGGCCACTACGTCATTCAGTGTCAGGCTGTTCCCGTCCTTATCGCTGTCGATGGGCTCCTGGATAGACACGTCGTTCTGGCTTTTTTTACCCGCTCGGAACTGCATGAGCACCTCATTTTCAATGCAGCGCGCTGCATATGTGGCAAATCGTGCGCCTTTGGTATTGTCAAAGCTGTTCACCGCCTTGATAAGGCCGATGGTTCCGATGCTGATCAGGTCCTCCTGGTCTGTGGAAGAAGCGTAGTATTTTTTTACGATGTGCGCCACGAGGCGCAGATTGTGCCGGATGAGCTTATCCCGCGCCGCCATGTCGCCGTTCTTCATCGCCTCGAATGCTGCGATCTCGTCCCGCGCGGAAAGAGGCTTCGGGAAACTGCTGCTTTCCAGGTGCAGTGCGAAATATAAAATCTGGCTTGCGACAAAGCTGAATATGATACCAAACATCTGTATGCCCTCCTTGTATGCGATACTACATTGTATGGCAGGGGACACGGCGGCATGCCGCGGGACAGGCGCGTTCGCTATGTTTTGCCCATTGGAAAGCGGCCCGCATATTGCGGGCCGCTTGTGCTACATTCAGATGTCTGTACGGTAGATCGTCTTTCCGTCCTTGACCGTCTCCAGAATACGGATATCACGAAGATGCATGGGAAGCGCCTTCAATGGGTCCTCCTCCAGGATCACCAAATCCGCCCGTTTTCCCGGACGCAGGCTTCCTTTGCTTCCTTCCTCAAAATACTGGTATGCCGCATTGATGGTCACGGCGCGCAGAGCATCCAGGACCGGAACGCGCTCCTGCGGCCCCAGCACCGTCCCCTGCTTTGTAACGCGGTTCACTGCGCACCATACAGTCTCCAGCATGTCCGGCTGGATAACGGGCGCATCCTGATGGAACGTATAACGGAGGCCCTGTGCGCCCGCAGAGGCCGCGGGGCTGATGCGCGCCGCGCGTTCCGGTCCGAGATTCTCGAGATGCACGTCGCCCCAATGGTATACATGAGCCACAAAAAAAGACGGTATCATCCCGTTCTGTGCCGCCCGGGACAGTTGGTCCGGCGCAAGCATCTGCGCATGGATGATAACGGGACGTATTGCCCGGCAAGGCTTACCGGACGCAGCGCGAGCCCTGAGGCGTTCCCCATACACGCGCAGATACTGTTCGCAGGCGGCGTCTCCGTTGCAATGCACCAGCAACTGCATATTTTCGTCCAGCGCTCGGTCCACATACCCGGCCAGTTCTTCGTTGCTCATACGCGGATAACCGCGATAATTTTCCTCTTCACCGCAGTACGGCTCCCGCAGCCACGCGGTGCGTGCCTGAGGTGAGCCGTCCAAAAAAGTTTTGTAGCCTCCCACCTTAAAACGGCCGCTGTACTGTCCGATGTGTTCGGACAGCGCCGTTCGCATGCCGTCCGCCTGTGTGATATCCAGATATCCCACCACGTCCAGCTTCAGCAGGCCCGCCGCGCACAGCTGCCTGTACAGCGGTTCCATCGCCGGTATCATCATTCCTTCCTGCACCGTGGTGACGCCACGCCGCGCATAGCCGTCCTGCGCGCGCAGATATGCGCCCATCAGGTCCTCCGGCGCCGGCATTGGAACGCGGCTCTGGCAATTCAGAAAAGCGGTCTCTTCCATGTAGCCCGTCACCTTTCCGTCCGCGACCTCCATCATGCCGCCCTCCGGCACAGGTGTATCCGGCGTGATTCCCAGCCGTTCCAGCGCAAGCGTGTTCAAAACACCCGTATGGCCGGACTGGTGAGCCATAATCACCGGATTGTCGGGAGCGGCACGGTCCAGCACTTCTCTGCGCGGCGGACGTTTTTCCCGAAGAACGTTATGGTCGAAACCCTGAGCGGCGACCCATTGCCCCTTTGAAATATGGTTATCGCGGATAAACGCCGCGATACGTTCTTCGATCTCGTCAAAGCTGACGGCCTCGCCCAGGGGCACCTGCAAAAGTGCGTTGGCACAGCCGGAAAAATGGCTGTGCGCGTCAATGAACGCCGGCATCAGCGTATGGCCTTTCAAATCGACCATCTCACAATCCCGTCCCGCCGCCGCGCACACCTCTGCCTCGCTTCCCACGGCGCGGATCACGCCGTCCTCCACCAAAAGCGCCTGCGCATACAAAATGTCCTCCATTGTAAGCACAGTCCCGCCGTAATACATCCGCTTTGCCAAAGCGAGCACATCCTTTCCTTTTCGCACCCTACCGGCGCTTTATGATTTACTATACATCGAATAGTTTTCCAATTTTACTGTAAATCATGAATAATGCGTAAACAAGGCCCAGCCTTTTGTCCAAAGACAAAACAAAACGCACCGGAAGCATTTTCAGCTTCCAGTGCGTTTTTCTGGCGGAGAGTTAGGGATTTGAACCCTAGGTACCTTTAAAGGGTACACACGATTTCCAGTCGTGCGCCTTAGACCACTCAGCCAACTCTCCAAGCAAATGGTGCTTTACTATATTACCCAAATATCGGAAAATTGTCAAGTGTTTTTTTGCCGTTCTGGATTTTTCTGCATTTTTGCGGGAGAAACGCTTACCGCATTCTGCTCCGGCGCTCCTGCCAGGCGATCTCACCTATGCGATCTGCGGCATATTCAAAAAAGCGCCGAAACGATTCGCAATAATAATTTTCCGTATCGTCCGCCCCGCCTGTCCAGTCGCGCCTGCATCCCCCATTGCACAGCGGCACCCATCTGCAGCTTGCACACCGGGACGGGCGAAGCCGCCCCTGCCGTAAAAATTCGGAAGCCGTCTCATCGTTCGCCAATTGTTTCAGACTGTCTGTATGTACGTCGCCCATCCGCCATCGGTCCAGCACATAAAAATCGCAGGGATAAACACCTCCGTCCGCTTCCACGACAAAATAGCTGCCACAGCCGCCCGAAGCCGCACAGGTGCTTGCCGGCTCCCCCATTGCAAGATGAACATAGTCATCGAACAAGCGCACGCTGGTATAGTGTCCTTCCGCCCAGTCGCGGTACCATTGGTCAAATAACCCGCACAAAAAATCTCCATACAGTTTTGGCGTCAATGAATATACTGCGCGGCCCCGCTGTTCCTCCAAGGGATCAAGACATGGAATAAACTGCAGATAGCGCACTCCCAGCTTTTTCATTGAGGCATATGTTTTCTGCGGATGCTTCGCGCATTGCCCCGTCACGACGCATAACAGGTTTGTCTCCACTTCAAATTTTTGCAGCAATGCCAGCGCCTTAGCCACACGCCCGTATGTGCCTTCCCCTTTTGTGTCCACGCGGTAATGGTCGTGCAGCTCCCGATACCCGTCCACAGAGAGGCCCACCAGAAACTGGTTTTCCTTTAAAAAGTGCGTCCATTCCTCATTCAGCGCCATGCCGTTTGTCTGAAGCGCATAACTCACCTGCCGGTCCAGCGGCCGAAACGCGCTTACCATCGCTACGAAATCTCGAAAAAAGTCCAGCCCGGCCACCGTAGGCTCGCCGCCCTGAAACGCAAAACTCACCGTTCCGTGCTCATCCGCTGCTGCAAAAGTTGCTTCAATTAAAGCCCCGGCGGTTTCACGGGACATCACGCCCATGCTCTTCACTTCCCTGTTGTCCGAAACATCCGCATAAAAACAATAACGGCATCTCAGATTACACAGGCTGGAGGCGGGTTTGATCAAAAGATTGACGTTCTTCACCGCGCATTCTCGCTCCTCTCTTATCGTGCGAACTCAAAACACCCCGGAAACCAGTATAGCAAATCGCTGTTTCATACACAACAAGAACGGCCTCATCATACATTTTCCGAGTTATCCGCCTGAGAAAATCAATTTTGCATTTTGACTTGCTGCTCCTGAATCAGAGGATAGCGCACCAACCCCGTACTGGCCAGGGCTTCATGGTGCATATCCACAGCAGTGATCTGACGGTTTTCATAAGTCGTATAATAATAAATGCCTTTGCTTGCATTGCAGCAAGAAGTATAAAGCGTTATTTCATATTTTCCATCTCCCACATCGCAGCAGCCGCGCTGCTGCTCGACCGAGCCGAGAATGTGGAAAAACTGGCTGACGCTCTCCTTTTCCGTACAGCCGGAAACGGAATTCATCCTAGTGAAAGCGGCCCGGACAAAACGGGACTGAGAGGATAAATCGCCCGGCAGCCCGAGCCCGCCCATCCCGCGGCTGTATGCGGACAACGGCAATTCGGAAGAAAATAAATTTTCCGGTGTTTTCGGAGACAGACGCATATAATTGTTAAGCCCAAACATTTGTTGTTCAAAAGGAGGGTTGTTGGTGAGGACGCCAACCGGATTTTCATAAATCCTGAGCCCCTCCCGAACCGATTCGACCGTAATGGCCCCTTCCCGGTCGGCGATCAGCCAATGAAGCTGTGCTGCCGGCATCTGCTCATTGAACGGAAGTCCCACAAGATTGGCTTTTGCAAGGAGCGCGCCGGCCTCCTTCACAGTGGCGCACTGTCCCAGGACCCAAGGAATAAACTCGAATACAGCGATATTATCCTTTCCTTTCGCCGGAGACGCCGCATAACAAGCATTCCCCACGAAGTTCAGCCCTGCCATGCCCAGCCCTTTTTCGTTGACCGCGTCGTAATACAGCGGATACTCCTGTGCAACACAAGCCATACCGATAACAGCAAAATGGTGCGGCATCTCCGCCATATACCGAAAAGGAAACGGCTCGTTGCGCGGCGTTATTACGACTTCTTCCCCATACGAAAATTCGTAGTCTAATGTGCGTCCAAAATAAAAATCCTTCGTTTTATAGGTCGCTGCCGTACACATGTGTTATCCTCCTGCTGCAAAAGTTGGGTTTTTCCGCGATAACTGCCATGCCTCAAACCTGTTCGCGCTTCAGGGCCCATTTTTGGGGTATTTTCAAAAACTTTCCATTTCCAGCGCCGCATTTCTGCCGAAAACTCTGCTGCTTTTGAGGCACCAAATTCTTTACCTTTATATTTTACAATATCTGTCCTGTTTTTGCACGCGGACGATAAATATTTTTTCATATGCTATTTTTTTATCCATCTGCTTTTCCTCGCTCAGATTATGCGGAACCCCATCGCCTGCGACAGTAATTCTTTGTCTTTTGCCTCATTTCTATTTTTTTAAGGCAAAAAAATGAAACTTCTGGCGGCCATGGCCGCCAGAAGTTTCGCATTTAAGGCGCGCTCCAGTATTCGGCGTATACAAGTTTTTTCATATACACTGCCGTTCTCTCGCCGTAAAGATCGGTTTTGGAACAACTTTTCCCCTGATTTTCGCAAGCACAGTCCGAAAAACCGGAAAGAGCGCACCTGTGTCAATAGCTCCATCAATCATATGCAGCTTTGACACTGATATTCCAGTAAAATCTTTTCCAGTTTACATGCCTTTCCTTCTGTATAAGAAGGACGTTCCTCCAAATAAACGTCTGCGTCTTCCTGAAGCGGTTTAATTTGAAGCAGCCATTCTCCGGCCCACTTTTCCTCAAAATTTTTTAGCCCAACACGCCACATTTCTCCTGTGTAAAACCAATCCGCCACACGTTTCCCATTGTGATAAAGATTTGCAATATCTCCCACAAATTCTATACAAAGAAAAGCGTCCTGCTTTCTGCGTATATTTTGCGGCAGTGCGAAGCGGTAAAGACGTCCGGTCCCGTTGCAGGGCGGTTGCAGCAGCTCTTCAAAAAATATATTTTCTTCCCAGACCTCCTCCGAACCGTTTGCGCACAATATTCTCCGTTCAAAATCAGATTCATCTGCATCTGCTGAATAAATGGACAATTCCGTTGTATTGGAAAACCCATAAAATTCTATCGTTCCATTCCGCTCCAGCACGCCGGCATCTGTCAGCAGCAAGCGTTCTCCGCCGCACTTCACCTTCCATGCCCGTTCTGCCTGTCTGCGGCCTAAGAGTATCACGCGCGTCTTGCCGCCAGGCAGCATGTACGGCGTGTCCTGTACTGCGTGGATGACTTTTCCGTTGACTTTCAGCTCCATGCATGTCTCATAGTTCCAAAAGAACAGCGTGGTCTTTTGAGCAGACGTAACCCGGCACATCGGTTGTGCCGTCGCATATTCAATCCATTCTCCGTCTACACACCAGGAAAAAGGGAACAATATCATTTCCCCTTCCGGAAGAGACAGTGGCGGAAACTCAATATCTCCCACTGTGATGCGCAGGTCTTCTTTTGACGACATGGGGCAATGACGTTGATGATTCCCCAAACAGAGCAGGCCCATAGATTCGCTCTTTAACACAGAAATCCGCAGTCCATCCGGATCTTGTGGGTCTGCACTGTTTTCCGGCGGAACAGTACACACTGCATCGGCAAGCTGTTCTCCAAAATCCTGTAGCAGCATATGCAGTATTTTCAGGTAAGCATAGGACGAACGCCTCTCTCCATATTCTGTCAGCGGTGCCTGAAAGTCATAAGAAAGAATCGGCAGGTCGCTGAGGCCTCCGCTGGCTATGGATTCTTCTAAAGTGGAATATTTTCCCACAGGGTTTGTTCCTCCATGAAAAACATAATATCCAATCAGTTTGGCTCCAGAAGCCACTCTGGCATAAGCAAGTGCCTGTGTGTCTCGCGCCGTTATGCGCGGACGCCGATGCCTTGTTACCTGTACCCCGCCTCCAAGCTCCGCAGTTGCATAAGGATACTTTTCGGTGTTATAGGTATATTCTCCGAATGACATTCCATTTTTCTTCATATCACTGCCGATTTTTTCATCGTCAAATATCGGAGAAAACAAAAACGCTTCATTCGCCGGCAGTTCTTTTGTTGTTGGTTCCCACGGTGCGTCTGCATAGGCGCCCAGTACGGGGAGCGTCTCCCCTTCCGCTACCACCGCGCCGCCCCACCCCGTTGCGGTGTAATACGGCACTGTCAGCCCCTTTTCCAGCGCAATTTTTTTCAAAGTCCGCATGTGCTCACGGCCCTGCTCTAATCCAGAAGGCCCACCGTGGTATTCATTTTCAATCTGTATCCCTATGATACATCCACCATTTCGGTAAAGATTTTCACTCACCTGCATGGCAATTTGTTCAAACAGGCGTTCCACATGGAGAAGATACGCCGGAGAATTTGTACGAAGAGAGATTCCCATATTACAGAGCCAATCAGGGAATCCCCCGTTCCGGCATTCTCCATGGCACCACGGCCCTATCCGCAGGAATAGTCGCAAACAATGTTTTTGGCACAGCTCTGCAAATTTTCTCAGATTTTTATTTCCCGTCCAATCGAAAACACCTTTTTCTTCCTCGTGATGATTCCAAAAAATATATGTAGCTACGATTTCCACACCGCACGCCTTTATCTTTAAAAGTTCTTCTTCCCATAGTCTGTGAGAATAGCGCGAAAACTGAAATTCTCCCATGACCGGAAACCATGGTTTCCCATTTTTCAAAAAGCATCGAGTCGTTACTCCAAGTGTTTCACCGGTAACCGGGTTCTTTCCGCCGAATGGAAGCACCTCGTTTTTTCTGCGTTCTTGAGAAAGCCTGATCTGGTATTCCATTTTGTCATTCCTCCTGCCGTAAAATCACGACTCTACACACCGCCATTCTGTTCACGAAAAGCCTTAAGCATAGCAAGGATATTTTCCGGCGGGACATCGCCGGGGACCGCATGCGTCGGGCCGGCAATATATCCGCCGTTCCCGCCCATTATTTGAAGGATATGTTTGGTTTCGCGATGTACTTCTTCAGGCGCCGCAGAAGGCAACAATGTCTGTGTACTGATTCCTCCCCAAAATGTAAGACGGTCACCGTGCGTGCGTTTTTCATATTCAAGGTCATAGATTTCCGGCTGAAATGTTTGATACACGTCCAGGCCGATTTCAATCAAATCGTCCAGTATCTCCCGTAAGTCTCCGCATGAATGCTGTGAAACCCATAGTCCCCGCTCCTTTACCCGCATATACATCTGCCGCATCCGCGGTTTGAGAAATTTTCTCCAATAAACAGGCCCCATGAGCAGTCCCCGCTGCTGGCCCCAGTCATCGCCGAAATGGAAACCGTCAAATGGATATTCAAGCATAATATCCATAACCTGTTGATTGAATTGTACGATCTTATCCAGAAGCGCGCACACCAGCTCCGGCTCTTCTACCATGGCGACCAGAAGATTTTCCATTCCCATCAGCGTCCATGCCCGCTCAAAGAGCGAAAACCCGATCGCACCAAAGCAAAATACATCTTTTTTTTGATATTTTTTAAAAAACAGTTCGATTTGTCCGCGTAATTCCTCTTCATCCACTTTTGGAAATTTATATCGTTCAAAGCTTTCCCAATCCGTGATCTGTATGTTTTCTATAACGCCGATATCTTTATCCGCTCCGGTCCGATTCCAAACAACACCGAAATTATCCCGCACATATCCCGGGTGCTCCGCCGGACGCATCCCGGGAGAATAAACGCAGGATTCCAGATAGTTCCCAACGCTCTCCATGTAATCGATATTGCCTGTATAATGAATCATTTTTTCCAGCTCTGCCTCTACAAAACTCACGGCATACGGTATTTCCGGCACATCTTCATGACATATCGCCCGCCTTACAATCTCCTTTTTCGTCATATTCGTTCCCCCGTTATCAAACTGAAATATGCCCTCCGGCATGAAACCTTACAATTTCCCCGTTGAGCTTTACTTCTACCGGTATCCCCGGCGGCGTCTCCGCTTCCAGACGCATGGCTCCATTGCTTCTTTTTTCCCAGCGTACTTTCACAAGCCCCTTGTGGGTCGCGACGCTTCCTTCCGCACAATCCCGCCCCGCTGCCGATGGCGCAATCCGAATTCGTTCGTAACCCGGTTCTGACGGGCGCACCCCCAGAATCACGCCCCCAAATTCATGAAGCGGCAGGCAGCTCCACGCGTGACAGTCGCTGCGCTGTGTGACCGGGTCTTCACACCAGGTAGAAAGATTGTCGCAAAGCATTGTGTGCCATGGTTTCATACATTCTTCGGAATACGCGTCATAAAGCCCCGTTTGCTCCAGTGCGCGCAGCAAGAAGAACGTCATCGAGTAAGAGCATCGCGGCATCTCGTGGTCATTCATTACACGCTCCATCAGGGTTCGCGCCGCCTCACCGTCCACAATTCCAGCCAGCACCGCCCATATTTGTGCATGCGCGCTTGCATCGAGACGCCCTACTGTGTCCATAAAAACACCACGTGCCGTGTCATAGCATTCAGCCCTCACGCTTCGGGCCACCTGTTCTGCCACAGCCCGATACTCCCCTGCCAGCCCGCCGCGCCCAAGCCAATCGCAGAGTCTCGCAGCCTTGCGCAGAAAATAGACGAACATCTCATGATAGATCGTATTTACCGTTTCGTCCGGCCCAATCGGCACTCCGTCCCATTCATCCCATTTTTGTACCCAGTCTACAAATTCCCAATACTGTGACCGCGGAAAAAAGCCGGTATTGGGGTCGAGCCTCGCAATAAAATATTGCAGAACAGAATCGACAGCTGAAAAATAGCGGCAAACGAGTGCCTTATCGCCATAATAAAGGTAATGATCGTACAGCAGCTGGATGTAATATAATCCGAAGCCCGGAATCACCTGTCCATATTTGCAGGGAAAGCAGCAATTGAGCATACCGTCCGGCATACGCCCTGCTGAGAACATATCAATCGCAGCACGGGCAAGCCTGTCGTCCGCCGAAATGTAATAAGTATATCGTGCAGACAGTACGGTATCCATTATATATTGAAGTTGTTCATAGTAAGGACAGTCCTCATAGGTATCGTGCATACAGAGCAAGAGTGTCCGTGCGCTGATGCTCCACAATTTTTTGTCCGAAAGCGGTCTGGCGCAACACCCCTGGATCTCCAGCGGATAATGTGTTTCCCACAATTTGAAATCATCCAGCAAAATCGAACCGGCATTTTGCTGGATTTCTAAGCGCAGATAACGGAACGTCCGAAAAAAAGGCGTTTCATAAAAGCCGTCTGCTCTGTTCACAAGCAGTGTGTCGCATTCCCCCAGCAGAACTGCATTTTCACAGCTCGCACGGTCACCCTTATACCGTTTTCCGTTTTCGTCAAACCGATAATAGCTTTCGGCATATCGCAGCGCCATCTCGGCCGGCATATCTTCTCCGTATGAATGTCTCCTATTAGGAACGCTGTAATATCAAGGCTTTTCGGAGCCTACACCCACAAAAAAATTTAATCAGAGCTATCACATTACGCAAAAAGCCGCCCGGCATGAAAAAACGGGCGGCTTTTTTGCGTGGATAGCCGGGAGGGAGGCGAAAAAATAGTAACAAACTTTTATCGCAAGATTTATGCAACATTTACGAAATTAAAAAAGGAGGTAACGAATGGCAGACGAAAAACTGAACACAGGCCAGGAAGAAAATCCCCAGCCCAGCTTGTTCGATGCTGGCCCCGAGGGTGCTCCTGCCCAGGACGCTCCCGCGCCGGAACCCTCGGCCCCGGAGAACGCCCCCGAGCAGGCCGCTGGGGAACCGCCCGCCCAGGATGCCCCCGTTGCTGCTCCCGGCGAGGTGAATGTATCCGCTGAACAGATTGAAAAGCTCATGGCAGAACAGCGGGCGGCGGGACGTGCGGAGGCGGAAAAGAACGAGCCGCTCGAACCGGAACAGCCGCCCATCCCGGCCCCGGAAGAAAAGGCCACCGAGAAAAAGGAGCCCGCCAAAGAGGAAAAGACCACCGGGGAAAAAGCGCCCGAGCCGGAAAAGCCCAAGGGCAGGCGGGGCCGCAAGCCCAAGGAAGAAAAAGCGGGGCCCGGTGAACCGGGAGGGACGGGAGCCCGCAAGGGCCGCCCACCCAAGGCTGACAAGGCGGCCCCCGGCAAGCCCCCGTCCCCACCTCGAGACAAAATGAACTGCACCCCGTCAAGTAGACAGAGAAATAAAATATAAAAATGTGAAAAAATCAAAAAATGTTCCGGTAGGTGTTATGTGCTGTCGTACAACGCAGGCATTTGTCATGCTGCGCGGGATTGGGTGTAGACCTCCATAGGCGTATGAACACCAAGGCGGCGCTGAAGGCGGCTGAAATTGTAGTAGACGATATACTCCCGGATCATCCGGCTCAGCTGCTCCCGGCTGGTAAATTTTTTGCCGTAATACCGTTCCCGCTTGAGGATGCCCCAGAAGCCCTCCATAGGCCCGTTGTCAATGCACTTGCCCACCCGGGACATACTCTGCGTCATCCCGGCCGCGGCCAGCTTGTCGTGAAATACCCTGGTCGTATATTGAAAACCCCTGTCGCTGTGAAACAGCGGGTGTGCGTCCGGGTTGGCGGCGAGGGCCTGGTCCAGCGTCTCATGCACCAGGGCGCTGTCGTTGGCGTCCCGGAGGACAAAGGAGACGATCCACCGGTCACAGAGGTCCAGGATGGCGCTGAGGTAGAGCTTATGCACACTTGGGCCCACATAGTATTTGAACTCCGTCACGTCCGTCAGCCACTTTTCGTTGGGCTTTTCCGCGTAAAACTGGCGGTTCAGCACGTTTTCCGCCAGATACTGCGGGTCTGAGGCCCGCCGGGTACAGCCGTGCCGGGTATATTTGATGGTGGACCGGACGCCCAGACTGCGGCAGATGCGCAGCGCCCGCTTGTCGTTTACCGGGGCGCCGTAGTAACGCGCCAGATCATCCCGGATGCGCCGGTAGCCCTTGTCCGGGTTCTCAGCGTGGATCTTCTTCACCAGTCCGGCCAGCCGCCTGTTTTCCACCGTGCGGGCGCCGGCTCTGCCGGAGCGCCACCGGTAGTATCCGGCGCGGGAGATGTGCAGCGCGCGGCACGCCTCTGTCACAGAATACGTCCCTTTCTCCGCGGCACGGCGCACCGCCTCATACTGCCGCTCCTGACGAAACTGCCTCAGCGCTCCCCCCTCTCCAGCTCGTTCACTTTTTTTCGCAGGTCCAGCTCCATCTTCAGCAGATAGTTTTCCCGTTCCAGACGGGCGTTTTCGATCCGCAGCGCCTCCTCCGGCGTCCGGGGCGTCTGGGATGCCAGACGTTTCCCTCTCCGATCCTCCAGGCCCGCCACGCCCATCTCCTGATACCGCTTTACCCAGTTTCGTACCACCTGGACCGTTACGCCGTAGGTTTCCGAGAGCTCAGGAAAACTCTTTCCATCCTCCAGGTGTTCCCTGACCGCCTGGACACGCTCCTCCAGTGTGTGCTTCCGTTTCGTCATAGCTGCCCCTCCTGTCTCTTTCGGGTTTTCTCTATGACGATAATACTCCTTTGCCCAGTCCAGCACAAGGTTCCCGGAGCGGAGTTTGTATTTTTCCGCGATGGCCATGGAGCTGCCCTGGCCGGACAGGTATTCCTCCACTGCCTTTTGACGGATCTCCTCACTGTAGGTCCGCCTTTGGGCATTCCCATTCTCGCAGAGCGCCGAAGCACCCTCCGCGCGGTACCGGCTGATCCAGGTGTGCATCGTGGAATGGCCCACCCCGGCCCGCCGTGCCGCCTCCCGCATCCGCATCCGTCCCGCAAGACACTCCTGGATTAAATATTCCTTTTCTTTTCCATCCAGTTCAATTCGTTTTCCCATCCTTGCTCCCCTCGCTTTTACTATTTTACTGTCTGTCTTTTAGGGAGCATATCAAAAATGCCCCAAGGCAAGGGCGGAAAGGTTGCCACGGTAAAGGGCAAGGAAGAGGCCCCCGCCGCTCCCCAGCCTGCGCCGGAGCCGCCCCAGCCCCGTGACGCTACCCGCGCCGAAAAGGAAGAGATTGTATATCTAAATCTTTCGGAGCTGTTCCCGTTCAAAGACCATCCCTTTGGGGTGCGGGACGATGCGGAAATGAAAGAGCTTGTGGAGTCGGTCAAGGACAACGGCGTACACCAGCCCGCACTGGTGCGCCCCCGCGAGGGCGGCGGCTATGAAATCATCGCGGGCCACCGCCGCCAGCGGGCCAGTAAGCTGGCCGGGTTTGGGAATATGCCCTGTATCATCCGCAACATGACGGATGACGAGGCCATCCTCGCTATGACGGACGACCACCTGCACCACCGGGAAAAGATTTTGCCGATTGAAAAGGCGCAGTCGCTGAAGATGCAGGTGGAGGCCATCAGCCACCAGGGGGCAAAGCTGGAGGGCGTGGCCGCCGGGGACGTAGGAAAACGCTCCACGGAAATCGTAGGGGAACGCAACGGCATGAACTATAAGCAGGTACAGCGGTATATCCGGCTGACCGAGCTCGTGCCGGAGCTCCAGTCTATGGTGAACGAGAAAAAGCTGTCTTTCACCCCCGCCGTGGAAATCTCGTTCATCAAGCCCAAGAACCAGAGATTCATCGCCGTTTCCATTGAGGGTGAACAGGCGTCCCTCTCGCTCTCCCAAGCCCAGGAGTTCCGCAAGCTGGATAAGAACGGGAAACTCAACGGCGATGTGATTGACGGCATTTTGAGCCGTGAGAAAAAGGAGGTAGACAAGGTGATTATTTCCGCCGCTGAACTGAACAAGTATTTCGGCAAGGATGCCACGCCTCGGGAAATGAAAGACCAGATTATGTCCCTGCTGGATGCGTGGAAAGAGAAGCAGCCCCCGGAGCGCACCGCCCCGGAGAAAAAGACCGACCGGGAAAAGCAAGCCTTGACTTCATCATTACCGACAACAGCGGAAATACGGCCACACTGCACGCGGAAGTGGGCAATGTGGACACCGCGCGCCCGACTGTGGATTTCCATTTTGAGCCGCTGGACGGCGGCGACCGCACCATCATCACGGAATACGGCAAAACCGAGTACTA
>JABLTT010011777.1_pt1 | contig 23105 bp, 26 predicted proteins | sample 7160061 | NCBI WGS metagenome assembly JABLTT01 (sample SAMN14651232, study PRJNA627086) | human gut metagenome | isolation source: feces | host: Homo sapiens
GAGGCGTATCCCATCGTGGTCTACTGCCGCCAGCTGGAGAACAAGGAGCGCCGCATCACCAACATCTCCGAATGTGAGATCCTGCCGGATGGGAGCCGTCGGCTTCACAAGCTCTACGAGTACAATATCACCGAAAACCGTCTGGAGGGCGACCGGTTCATCATTGAGGGACACCACCAGAAGTGCGAGGAAATGTCCGAGAGCCTGCAGCGCCGCTTTATCGAGAACGGTATGCCCTGCGGTGAGCTGGAGCAGTTCATCCAGAGAAAGGAGGAAACTGCATGACAATGATCCAACTGATCGCCTGTATTGGCATGATCGCCGGGCTTTTTATGGTGCTGGGGATATCCCCCGCAGAAATGAGCGACAGCATCTTCTCCCGGCTGACTGCTGCTCCCGGCAGCATCCGGGCGGATATCAACGAGACGACCAAGCGAAAAAAGGCTGGCTTCTTCCGCCGGGAGATCACAGAGGCGCAGGCGGTGTTGGCCGCATCCGGGCGTGAGGGGAAGTTCCCCATGGTGTGCATGGCCTCCCTGGTGCTGTTTGCCCTGGGCGCCTGCATTGCCATCCTTGCCGGGAACGCCTTTCTCGTCCCCGTGCTGGCCGTCGGCTTTATGCTGGCGCCGTTTTGGTATGTCAAGCTGACAGCCGGCAGCTTCAAAAAGGATGTGGCCGCAGAGCTGGAAACGGCGCTGTCGGTCATCACCACCGCCTATCTGCGCACGGAAAACTTCCAGCAGGCGGTGGAGGAAAATGTCCGATACCTGCACCACCCGGTGCAGGAGGTGTTCCAGCGGTTTCTGACCCGCATCAAGCATATTGACCCGGACATGGACGCCGCACTTCACGACCTGAAATACGCCATCGACAATGAGGTGTGGCAGGAGTGGTGCGAAGCGGTGATGGCGTGCCAGACAGACCGCAGCCTGAAAAGCACCCTGACTCCCATCGTCAGCAAGCTGTCGGATATGCGAGTGGTCAACGGAGAGCTGGAAAATCTGGTCTTCGGCCCCCGCAAGGAGTTCGTCACCATGGCGATCCTGGTGCTGATCAATATCCCGCTGGTGCGGTTCATCAACACCGATTGGTACCACACCCTGGTGGACACCATCCCCGGCCAGATGGTCATCGCCGTCTGCATCGCAGCCGTATTCGTGTCCTTTGCCTTTGTGGTGAAGCTGACCCAGCCTATTGAGTATCGGAGGTGAGGAAATGGGCGTACTTTTATTCCTGTTCGGGACCGCGCTGGCCGCCGGACTGTATTTCGTCCTCGCCGACCTTCTGAAGATTCCCAGACTGGCCACGGAACGGGCGCTCATCTCTGCCGGACGGAGGGAGCGGAGCCTGGTCAAAGCTCTGGAGGCGCTGATTCTCGGCTGGGCGCTGAAGCTGGCGCCGCTGATCCGAATGGACGAATACAAATACCGCCGGCTGGAGAGCAAGCTCACGGCGGCAGGGTTGGATATGACGCCCCAGGTCTACACGGCCTATTCGATCCTGAAGCCCTGCCTCATCCTGCTCGGCATCATCCCGTGCCTGCTGATCCTGCCCATCCTGAGCCCCCTCATCGTGGTGCTGGCCGTTCTGACCTGGTTCAAGGAGAGCCGCCGTGCTGACGAGCTGGTCAAGGCCAGAATGGAGCTGATCGAGGGCGAGCTGCCCCGGTTCGTCGCCACCATCCATCAGGAGCTGGCAGCCAGCCGGGATGTGCTGCGGATTCTGGAAAACTACAAGAAACACGCCGGGCCTGACTTTGGTCGTGAGCTGGATGTGCTGACGGCGGATATGCGTTCCTCCTCCTATGAAGCGGCGCTCATCCGCTTTGAAGCCAGAATGGGTTCCGCCATCATTTCGGACATCGTCCGCGGCCTCATCGGCATCCTGCGGGGTGACGACGGGCGAATGTACTTCCAGATGCTGTCCCACGATCTGAAGGCATTGGAACTGCAGCGGCTCAAAGCCAAGGCTGCAAAGATCCCGCCCAAAATCCGGGTGTTCAGCTTTATCATGCTCCTGTGCTTCATGATGACCTACATCGTCATCATTGTGTACCAGATTGTCAACTCCCTGGGGAGCCTGTTCTAAAGGAGGTCGCCATGAGAAAATTACTGAAACGGCGCTCCGGCGAAGGCTATATCGATGTATGCGTCCTGGTGGTGTGCGCCATGCTGGTGCTCGCGCTGGTGGTTCGTGTGCTCCCGGTCTACATCACCAAACAGCAGCTGGACACCTATGCGGTGGAGCTGGTGCGCGAGGCGGAGATCGCCGGCCGGGTCGGCACGGAAACCACCCGCCGGGCGGCGGCGCTTACCGACAGCACCGGGCTTGACCCCGCCATTCGGTGGTCCACCACCGGACGCATCCAGCTCAACGATGAGGTCACCGTGACCCTGACGCTGGAAACAGATATCGGCCTGTTCGGAGGATTTGGCTCGTTCCCAATCACGCTGACGGCTTCCGCCACAGGCAAGTCGGAGGTGTATTGGAAGTGAGCAGCGTGCCGCTGCACCCAGTTCGCGCACCAGGAGCCGGAATAATCGGGCCTGTGTGCCCGCGATGAAAGTTGGTGAAACCATTGAAATGCAAACATATCTTTCGCCGTCGCTCCGGCGAGGGCACCCCCATGATCCTTGCCATTGTGCTGGTCTTGCTGATGCTGTTCTGCGCCATTGCCGAGTTCAGCCGGCTGTGGATCATTGCCCAAGGCGTAAAGGAGGCCGCGCAGCAGGCGGTCATTTCCACCGTCAATGACAACTACGACGATGTGTACCACGCCGTCCGTGAGGGATACGCCGCGGGCTGGTATCCGGACGGTACAGGCCGCTGGGATGAGAGCATTGACACCGGCGATGTGTACGGCCAGCTCTCTGAAACGCTCGGCCTGGAAAATACAGCGGGCGGGTATCAGAAAATTTCGGACGGTGAGGTGGAATATACCATCTCCGACCTGTCCGTGGTTCTGGAAAATAACAGCCTCGGTTCCGGCCAGAGCGAGGGATATACCGCGCTGGTGGAGATCCATCTGGAGGTGCCTGTCCGGTTTCTGGGGAATCTTTTGCCCGCCGCCAGCATGACTTTGCACACAGAGGCCAAATATGTGCCTCTCTTCTGATCCATCCGGTCTTTTCAATAGACTTCCACAGAAAAATGTGGTATTGTCCCATTAACAAGAAATACACCAAGGAGGCATACACCATGACAGACAAGACAAAGAGGATCATCCTCATCGCCGTCTGCTGCCTGCTCTGCATTGCGGCAGCCGTTGGGATCGCCGTCCGGTTCGGCGGTAATGCCAATATTTCTTCCGGTGTGGTTTCCGATGATCCCACCCAGAGCGGTGATCCCAATGTGGATATCAACAATAACAGCCAGACTGATCTGGATGTCCAGATGGAAACGCCGGACGCATCCGAAACCGATCCCGCCCAGGGTGCAGACTCCAGCGGCCTGGAGCAGACCATCCAGGCAGATCCTGTAAAGCCGGAATCCCCCGAAAAACCGGAAGCACCATCCGGCACCACCACGCTGCCGGATGACCACGACGGAACGGATGTGCCGGAGGAGGAGCGCAAGACCGAGGATGAGGCGCCGCCCACCTATGAGGAGACTCCCACAGTGACTCCTACTGAAACGGAGCCTGCCGCGGGAAGCACCAACAGCTCCGGTCAGGTCTATGTACCCGGCTTCGGCTATGTGGAAAACAGCGGCGAGAACCAGGGCGGCACTCTGGATGATATGTATGAAAACGGGAATAAGATTGGGATTATGGGTGGCGAGTAAGCTCCCCACATCCCCATGGCGCAGTCGGAAGCGGCTGCGCCCTTTTTTTGCCGAAAGGAGTCCTGCATGAGAAAAATTCTCGCACTCTTTTTATCCCTCGCTCTCCTTCTGGGAACGGCTATGCCTGCGTTTGCCGCCACCGGCGAGGGAAATATCGATGGCGGTGGCGGCAACATGGGCAGCGGCAATTCTTCAAGCTATTGGAATCCCGGCATGGACGGTGTGAGAGTTACAGTGATAAACGCTGAAAGCCATGCTGTTGTGACAACGCCGGTTGATCTCACCAACAAAACGCCCTCTACAGGTATCATCCACTTCGGGAAGGTCTGCAAACTCACATATAACGGTGGTGCGTCACTATCGCCGGTTGTGGGCGGTTATTCCTATCGAAATCCCTCCCAGAGTTTACCCAGAATCATTTCCTCGGGGTCATCTTCGGCCAGCATTGAGGCCATCCGAAGCTACTTCACGGATGAACAGGTCATTCGTTCTCTGGCAGGTTATGTCGGCATGGACTTCGATACATTGGTCAATGGCGACTACAAGATCATCATCGAGCCGATTGCGTATCTGAATTATGACGGACAGCAGTTTGCAATGACCGCCACCGAAGCTGCTTTGTATGACCAGGTGGTCAGTGGTGACCTGCGCTATTGGATGGGTTCGCTGACCCATCAGAATCTCCCGCTCGCTATCTTCCTGGAGGAAGCTGACCTCGGGTATCCCGCGTGGTCAGGCAGCACTACCAGCAAGGTCAGTAACGAGCAGATCATCTCCTCGCTGGGGATCGGCATCGTCCGTTTCAACGATGAGGTGGAGGAACCGGAGGTGGATGCGTTTGACTACGAATACCGGGTGGACACCGATGTCATTACCTCGGTGGAGGTATCCGGCGGACAGTCAGACCCGGACAACCCGGTCACCGTGCAGTTTGTGATCGAAGGCAGCACCTATACCGTCAGCAATGTCTACTATCCGGACGGCGACAGCCAGCTGGTCTGGGTGAAGTGGCACACCCCCGATGAACCCTGTGTCTGCACCATTCAGGTCAGAGTGCTGGGCGGAGGCACGGCGCAAAGCACCATCACCGCCAACATCGTGGATCTGGACGGCAATGACCCGCCCAATCCCGTGGCCGATGACCGAAACGACACCTTCACCCTCGCGGATATCCCAGAGAAAGAAGAAGTGTCCTCTGCCTCCTGGGGCATCTGGTCTCCCTGGTGGCAGGAGAATTGGGTGTGGGTTGAAAACTGGGAGAAGTGCTGGCACACGGATCGGTGGACGGACAGCGAGGGCAAATCCCACACGGACCGTTGGTACCACTGGGTGGACAACGGCTGGTGGGAGGATCAGGGCTGGTGGGAATTTGACTATAACGCCTACACAACCAGCCTGACGGCAACCATGGTCATCACGCCGGACAGCCTGTCACCCACGGCATCTTCCTCTGCGCTCAAAAGCGGATACGGCATCCAGCAAAGCGTTACGGCCAGCGTCAGCACCACACAGAGCGCCGCAGTTACTGCGGCTCAGAATGCGGTGACCTATTTCCCGGAGTTCAACTACGAGGGCTTTTGGAGGCTCCTGAACCGAAGCATCAGCGGCAAACGCTCCACCTTCACTTTCAAGGACAATCCATACAGCACCTATAATCGTCCGACCCATTTCACACCGATATGGTATCCCAATGGGAGCTATACGCCGTACACCTGGCTGCTGGACTGCTGGACACCGGCGGGAATGCTGTCGCTAAACCTCACGGACTCCGTCCGGATTTCCGGAGATCTTTGGGAGGACTGGCATATCGCCCCCACAAATTAACAACATACAACGGAGGGAATTTATGCGTAAATTCAACTATAAGCGCCTGATCGTTATGCTGGTCGTGGTCTTGGCAATGACCTGCCTGATGGCGACCACAGCTTTTGCCGCAGGTACCGGGGATGTGGCCGGCGCCGTCGAGAGCACCTGGTCCACTGCATCCACCCAGATCAAGTCGGTGGTCGACAATGTGGTGTTTCCCGCCATCGACCTGATTCTGGCCGTCTTCTTCTTTGCCAAGCTGGGAACCGCCTATTTCGAGTATCGCAAGAGCGGCCAGTTCGAGTGGGCGGCTCCCGCCATCCTGTTTGCCTGCCTCGTGTTTACCCTCACTGCGCCCATGTATCTCTGGAGCATCATTGGCATCTAAGGAGGGTATATGAACTTTTTCGAGCAAGAGCTTCACAAGATCGTTGCCCCAAAGTATCCGGACGCCACCTATGTAGGCCGAGCCTGCTATGTGCGTCTCGATGAGCTGAATCGGGCAAAAATCCAGTTCGTCACGGGGATCGTGGCAAATCAATACCATGCCCTTCGCATTTCCATTCTGAACCGGAACGAAGGCCAGGTGGATGTGCTGCTTTTGAATCTTTCCGACATCCTCGGAAAAAAGCAAACCGGCAACCCAAACTTCCGCAATGGGATCAATCCCTACATCTGGGATGACTACGGGAAAGCGGATTGGTATGTCTACCATCCCAACAGCCAGGACTATCAGCGGCTCACGGATGCAGTATCGGATTATCTGGAGGTGTTTCAGGAGCAGAGCCAGACCGCTGACCCCCAGTGGCAGCAGACCATGTAAAGAACTGACTCAGGGGCCGTAGCATCTGTACGGCCCCTGGCCTTTTATCCCAAGCAGTTGGTACGGCCTCACCCCGAAAAGAGGTGAACGAACCATTGTTTATTTGGGATTTTGTTGCCGACACCATCCTCGGTCAGATCGTGGATTGGATCTACGGTCAGGTTATGGGCTTTCTCGGAAACTTTTTCGCCGAGATGGGCAACATGGGCGTCGAGTTGTTCGAACTGAGCTGGGTGCAGAGCATTGTGCTGTTTTTCTCCTATCTGGCCTGGGCGCTCTATGTGACCGGCCTCGTTGTGGCCTGTTTTGAGTGCGGCATCGAGTATTCCTCCGGCAGAGGGAACCTCAAAGAAACCGCTCTATGCGCCATCAAGGGTTTTATGGCGGTGAGCCTGTTTACGGTTGTGCCGATTCGGCTCTATGAGCTTTCCGTTACATTGCAGGCAAGCCTCACCGCGGGGATCACAGGATATGGCACCTCCATCGGCGAGGCGGCAACCGAGATTGTGGATTCACTCAGCGGCATTGATTCGCTGACTGGAATGACCACCGGCTCATACTTCGGCTTTGCTTCCATCACCAGCCCAATCATGCTTTTATTCTGCATCATTCTGATGGCCTACGCCGTGATAAAGGTATTCTTCGCAAACCTGAAGCGCGGCGGGATTCTGCTCATCCAAATCGCCGTGGGCAGCCTTTATATGTTCAGCGTCCCACGCGGTTATACGGATGGTTTCATCCAATGGTGCAAGCAGATCATCGGATTGTGCCTGACCGCTTTCCTGCAATCCACCATTCTCATCGCCGGACTCATGGTATTCAAGGACCATGCGCTCCTTGGCCTTGGTCTGATGCTGTCCGCCGGCGAGATCCCCCGCATCGCCGGAGCCTTTGGCCTGGATACCACCACAAGAGCCAATATCATGTCTGCGGTCTATACCGCTCAGGCTGCGGTCAATACCACAAGGACCGTTGTTCAGGCGGTAGCCAAATGAAGACGCTGACAATGGGCAGCCTGTTTGATGGGATTGGCGGTTTTCCCCTGGCTGCGGTTCACAACGGCATCGTACCTGTGTGGGCAAGTGAGATCGAAACCTTCCCCATCGAGGTGACGCGGCTTCGATTTCCCGATATGGTTCATGTGGGCGACATTACAAAGCTTGACGGAGCAAAGCTGCCGCCGGTGGATATCATCTGCGGCGGCTCTCCCTGTCAGGATTTGTCCGTGGCCGGAGCGAGAGCCGGAATCTTCGGAGAACGCTCCGGCCTTTTTATGGAACAGGTGCGAATCGTAAAGGAGATGAGAGATGCGGATAGACAACGAGGCCGAGCAGCTCTCGATATACGACCTCGATTTATGGTGTGGGAAAATGTGCCCGGAGCCTTCTCCAGCGGAACACCAAAAGGAGAGGATTTCCGGATCGTCCTCGAGGAGATCGTCCGAATTAAAGTCAGTGGTGTTTCAATCCCTCGACCTGACACCGGGCGCTGGGAACCTGCTGGGCGAATTCTACTGGGAACTGATTTCTCCCTGGCGTGGCGATGCCTTGACGCTCAATACTGGGGTGTCCCCCAGAGAAGAAAGAGAATCTTCCTTGTCGCAGATTTTGCAGGACGATCCGCCGGACAAATACTATTTGACCAGGAAAGCCTGCCTGGGCATCCTGCGCAGAGCCTTTGAACGCGGGAAAGAACTGCCCCGAAAGCTCAATCAGGCGCTTGAAATTCAGTCAGGAGTCGCTCCACCGGCCGATACGATTCACAATCAGCAACCGCCTCACACCGACCAGAAGGACGGCTCCATCGAGGGCTTTGATGGCTATAACGGTGATCTGACCGGCTCAGTCGCGGCTACCCTGGGCGTGAACTGCGGGATGTCCACCGGCCGCAATGGCCTCATCCAGCCGATTGCCTTTGCCGCAAACCAGCGGGATGAGGTCAGAGATCTGCACGATGTGGCCGGAGCGTTGGGCGCCCAGCCGGGAATGAAGCAGCAGACTTTCATCGCGGAGGGTGTTGTGGCCAAGGGCAACGGCGATTGTTTCCTGACGCCGGAACGGCACACATCTCTGAGTGCAGGCGGCGGTCAGGCCGGTCAGGGGTATCCCTGTGTCCTGACTGCTGGCTTCTCTGCCGGGGCAGGAGCCTCTGCCGGAAGCATCGGCTACGGCGAGGAGCTTGCCCCCACCTTGAAAGGCAGCGCCAGCGGAAACTGTATGCCATCCATCTTATGCCTGAACGACCAAGGCGGCAGCGTGATGGAGTGCAGCTTGGACATCACAGGGACGCTTCGGGCCCAGGAACATGGGCATCAGCCCTTGGTCTACGAGAACCACGGCATTGATTCCCGCTACACCGGCCCCCATAAAGTGGCGCCCACTATGTCCGCCCGGTACGGTACAGGCGGAAACAATGTCCCGCTGGTCGAACAGGAGCAGGTATTCTGCATCACCGGCAATGCTATTGACCGGCAGCCTCAAAACGGCGGCAATGGGATCGGATACCAAGCAGACCTCGCCTATACGCTGACTGCCACCGACCACCACGCCGTATTCAGCAGACAGCGAGTCGATATTTTCAAGGATGGAGAGGTAACCAGCACCCAAAGCGCACGCCAGCATAAAGACGCTACCGATCTTGTGCTGCAGGGCACAGATCAGCCAAGGCTCATCCGCAGGCTAACGCCTCTGGAGTGTGAAAGGCTCCAAGGTTTTCCGGACGGCTGGACTGACATTCCCAACGCCTCGGACTCTTCCCGCTATAAGGCGCTGGGCAACAGCGTGGCCATTCTATGCGTGGACTATGTTCTTTTTGGTATTGCTCTGGTGCTTCTCGCCGGCTGAGCCATGCTTGTTGCTTATGCTTCGTTTGCAGCTTGCTTCTTCGTTGGGTTCTGTGAATAGCTATTTCACTCCGGTCACAGTATGCTTTGCTTACAAAATCAGAGAAAGGAGCCACCCATGGAAGCAAAGAAGAATCTCTGTGGTATGATCCCGGAAAATTTACATGCCAAAGCTATCGAGGAAAAGGAACAGCTTGGCCTCAAGACTCTGGGTGATTATGTGGAGTTGGTACTCAAAGAACGCTTCGAAGGAGGAAAAATCACCATGGCGGAAACTAAGACTCTCGCATTCAAGATCACCGAGGAGCTGGATCAGCGGCTGAAGAATTTCATCGCCGCAGAAAAGAAGCACGGCAGGAAAATCACGCAGAAAGAATTCGTCATCGGACTCATCGAGCAGGCGCTGGATGCGTATGAAGCGCAGAACCAGCCCGCAGAGATGTCTGAAGAATAAAATGCCGCACCGACCGCTGGGGAGAGCATCCCCAGCGGCTTGTTTTTTGGAGGTGAAATATCCTGTACATCTACCCCGACAACCTGACTGCCAAGGCCATGATGTGGCTTTGGGAGCTCAGAGATGTAGGCGTCATTGGCGTAGGGCTTCTGGTCTCTATCCTGGCGCTGACTCAGACCGGAATTTTTATCCCGCTGGTATTCACGGCGGTCTATGCCTTCCTCAGCATCCGCTTTGACGGAACCAGCATTCTGGATTTCATTCGCTATGCGATTGCCTTCCTGATCACCAAACAGCAATTCTATGAATGGAGAATGTGATATGTTCCATGCCGACACGACCTTTGAAAACGAGGAGATCATCGGCCTGCCGGAAGTTGAGGAGCGAGATCTGTCCGCCTCCCTGACGCTCCGGTGGAGCCGGAAGCGCAAGCGGTGGGAGTGCCGCAACGCCTTCTTCTGGCAGGATGCCAAGAATAAGTGGAGCTGCCGCAGCCAGGACGGCAGATATTACTATGGCTTCCGCAGCCTGCGGGCCCTGCTGAAAAGCTATGTGGGCGGCCTTCTGTGTGAGAAGTCCCTCTGCTACAGCGCCAAGAACGCCAGAGCAAAATACTGGTTCAGCCAGAATCCCAGGCAGGTGACCTGCTGTGTCACCATGCGCTGTACCGGCTTTTTCCCGCCCAGCTTTCCCCAAGGAGGAATGAAGCTATGAACAGAAAGAAAAAAGAGAATGCCGCCCAATCCACCCGGCAGCTCATGGGGATCGACGGCATCAAGGACTATTGCATCGCCACCCGCATGGGCGACCTGGTCTTTTTCATCATCAAGCCCACCAACATCAGCGTCCTGTCCGATTCCAGCATCAGCGCCAGGATCTACGCCCTGCTGAATGTGGTCAAGGGGCAGGCGGAAATTGAGATGCTGGCCCTCAACTCCAAGGAGTCCTTCGAGCGAAACAAAAACTTCTATCAGGAGCGCATGGGCAACGAGGAGCTTCCTGCCATCCGGCGACTTCTGGAGCAGGACAGCAAGCATTTGGATCGCATCCAGGTGCTGATGGCCTCCAGCCGGGAGTTTTATATCATCATCCGGCTGAGAAGTGAAAAGGAAACGGATGTGTTCCCGTATCTCAGCCGCATCGAGCAGAGCATCAATGACAATGGGTTTACCACCCGCCGCGCCACCGATCAGGATCTCAAGCGGATGCTGGGCGTTTATTTCGAGCAGAATGTGACCACCGAGAAGTTCGAGGACTACGACGGGGACCGCTGGGTCATCGTGGGCGAGTAAATCAATTCATCACAGGCCGTGGAGGTGTTCCACTCCATGGCCGGGATTCCTCCACGGAGAATAGGAGGCATCCATTTTGGCAAAGAAAGCGAAAAGACCTGTTCCGCAAGGCTGCGAGGAGGCATCCATCAAATCCTTTTTGGATATGATCGCCCCCTCTGTGGTCAGCTTCATGCCGGATCATTTCATCTGCGGCAACACCTACCGCTGCGTATGGGCACTCCGCGAATACCCGACCAGCACGGATGAACAGGCCATCCTCCGTCATCTGGGAGAAAAGGACGGCGTCACCCTGCGGATCTACACCCGGCAGGTCACACCGGCTGAGGAAAAGCGCATCATTCAAAATGCGGCCAACAAGAACCGCATGAACAGCTCCAACACCAACGACCTGCAGCAGACGGTCACCGCCGAGAGCAACCTGCAGGATGTGGCGACCCTGGTGGCCACCATGCACCGCAACCGTGAGCCTCTGCTCCACTGCGCCGTGTACATCGAGCTGACCGCATCCGACTACAACAGCCTCAAGCTGCTCCAGACCGATGTGCTGACGGAACTGGTGCGGAGCAAGCTGAATGTGGATAAGCTCCTGCTCCGTCAGCAGCAGGGCTTCCGCTGCGTCAATCCCTGCGGCCACAACACATTCGGCATCCAGTTTGAACGAGTGCTGCCCGCCTCCAGCGTGGCGAATCTCTATCCCTTCAACTACTCCGGCAAGCTGGACTCCAAAGGCTTCTACATCGGCAAAGACAAATACGGCAGCAACATTCTGGTGGACTTCGACCAGCGGGACGAGGACAAGACCTCCGCCAACATCCTGATCCTGGGCAACTCCGGCCAGGGCAAGTCCTACCTGATGAAGCTGCTGATCCTGAATCTGCTGGAGTCCGGCAAATCCGTCATCAGTCTGGACGTCGAACATGAACAGCAGGAGATGTGCGAGGCGGTGGGCGGCTGCTTCGCAGACCTGATGGCCGGGCAGTACATCATCAATGTGCTGGAACCCAAGTGCTGGGATGACGGCGGAGACCCCAACGCCACCGACGCGCCGGAGGCCTTTCGCAAAAGCACCCTGCTGGCGCAGCACATCTCCTTCCTCAAGGACTTTTTCCGGGCCTACAAGGATTTCAGCGACGCGCACATCGACACCATCGAGATCATGCTGTCCAAGCTGTATCGGAAATTCGGCATCAACGAGCAGACCAACTTCAGCAGGATGCGCCCGGAGGACTATCCCATCCTGTCCGACCTCTACGATCTCATTGAGGAGGAATTCAAGACCTACGACGCCGACCGTCACCAGCTCTACACCCAAAAGCTCCTGCAAGAGGTGCTGCTGGGGCTGCACTCCATGTGCAAGGGCGCTGACGCCCAGTTCTTCAACGGGCATACCAACATTACCTCCAGCCGTTTTCTGGTGTTCGGCGTCAAGGGAATGCTCAGCGCCGCCAAAAATGTCCGCAACGCCATGCTTTTCAATGTGCTGTCCTTCATGTCCGATAAGCTCCTGACCGTGGGCAATACCGTGGCAGCTCTGGATGAGCTGTATATCTGGCTGTCCAACCCCACCGCCATCGAGTACATCCGAAATTGTCTGAAGCGTGTGCGAAAGAAGGAATCGGCGATGCTGCTGGCCAGTCAGAATCCGGAGGACTTCGATCAGGAGGGCGTCCGTGAGATGACCAAACCCCTGTTCAGCATCCCGCCTCACCAGTTTCTGTTCAATGCCGGCTCCATCGACAAGCGGTCCTACATGGATATGCTCCAGCTGGAGGAGTCGGAATACAATCTCATCAAGTTCCCCCAGCGCGGCGTCTGCCTGTACAAGTGCGGCAATGAACGATATCTGCTGGAGGTTCACGCCCCGGCCTACAAGGAGAAACTCTTCGGAACGGCAGGTGGTCGCTGATGGCTGTTTCCGCTGCCGCAGTGGCCAAGGCCGCTGCCATGCTGCTTACCAACGAAAAGACCCGGAAAGGTTTGGGCTGGATTCTGGTGGCAATCTTTTCACCAGTCATTCTTTTGATCGCCCTGCTCTGCTCCCTTGGCTCAGGCGGGGCGGAGCATAACAACTACTCGGTGGAGGCGTGTTTCTACGGAGCGGAATTCTCCGCAGAAGTTCCGGCGGAGTTCCGATATCACATCGAGGAGATGCGCTCGGCCTTTTCTCTTCTGGACTCGGCGGTGTCCTCTGCCAATGGGCAGATGGACAGCGGCAACAGCCTTGACCCGATCAGAGTCAAGGCTGTTTTTTATGCCCTCTGCTTTGGGGACGACGCCCCGTCCACACGGGCGGCGAACAGCTTCGTTGGGTGCTTCTACACCACCGAAACCCGGACACGAACCGTAGAAGTGACACTGGAGGACGGGACTACAAGTACAGAGGAAGAAGAATACACCGTCGCGGTGCCGGTCTCTCTGTCCCAGGCCTACGCCAATCTGGAAGCCCATCTGGGCAGAGAGATCACGGAAGATGACAAGAGCAACATCGATCACATCTATACCATGATAGCCGGTACCGTGGGAGGCGGCAGCTACAGCGGCGAGTATCTCAGAGGGGATGGGAGCAGCATAGAGCTGGACATCTCCGCCTTCACCGATCCAACCACCAAGAACGCCGCAGACCTTGTGACCTACGCCATACACGCCTGGGAGTCCGGCTGGGGCTATGTCTGGGGAACATACGGCAGTGTCCTCACCGATTCGCTCTTCGCCTACAAGCTGGAGCAGTACCCTGACGGTGTCGGCAGCTATGCGGACTTCATCCGTGCCAACTGGCTGGGCGGCCGGACAACAGACTGCGTGGGCCTGATCAAAGGGTATGGCTGGCTCAATCCCGACACCATGACTATCGAGTATGGAACCAACGGGATGCCGGATCTTGGCGCCAACCAGATGTACTATAACGCCTCGGTGTCCGGACCCATTGACACCATGCCGGATACCCCCGGCATCGCTGTCTGGCATGACGGCCACATCGGCGTGTACATCGGTAACGGTTATGTGATTGAAGCTATGAATACCAAAAAAGGTGTGGTGAAAACAAAGCTGGAGGGTCGGGGCTGGACCCACTGGCTGCAGATCGAATACATCAACTACGACTGAGAAAGGGAGTGCCAATGAAGCAAGTGAATCTGACCATCACCTTCGACGAGGAGAAGCTCTCTGCGCTCAAACGCTATATGGGCAAGAAGGAGCTTGACCTGGACCGTGAGATGACGGATGCGCTGGTGAAGCTCTATGAAAAATATGTGCCCGCCCCCGTGCGGGAGTATATCGATGAGAGCGATGTAAGCGCCGCCGCTCCGAGCAAGTCCCGGCGCAGCCCGAGAGCCGCCGCACCGAAGCCTGACCAGGAACCGGAGGTGATCCAGTGAACAGAGATGAGATCGCCATGGATTACAAGAAGGAGCTGAAGAAGCGGATTAGCGCCGACTATGAGCGCCGGGTCAAGCAGTGGATGGCGGCCGATCCCTCTCAGCTGATCGATGCCGCTGAGGAGATCACCGCCGCACGGTTGATCCGTGACAATATCGAGGACGCCATCAATGAGGAGGACGCCAGATTTCTGCTGGGGCTGGACGAGCCGCTGGATGAGCTGGCAGACCGCTGGATTGCGGAGAATGGTCTGGATGCCTCCCATGGTGAGGAGCTGCTCCACTGCGTCTGGACGCTTCGGGAGGAACTGTCTGATGACGCAGGCACACGCACGGTTCGTGATTTCCTGGCCACCCATGTTGGCGGCATCTTTTCCCTGATGACTCCGTGCGGCTTTGTGCCTCTGACCGCAGCCCAGGCGGAAGGACTGATGAGCGGCCAGAGTGCCGCGGCGCATCCCGGCGTGCCCGGCATCACGATGTCGCTCTCTGCCGACGATCTTCTTGGTCAGACGGTCAACAGCGCCAACTACGCAAACGGCGTGTGGCACCTCCTGACCGAGTACCCTGAGATGAAGCAGTGCGGGCCGGAAATGGGAGGAATGCAATGAGGGGCCGTGAGATCACACTCTGGCTCGACGAGCGGTGGTACGACGCTCTGAGCAAACAACTGAAGGGGGAAACGCTGGAGGAGCATCTGGAGAATATCCTTGATGAAATGTGCAACCAGCTTCCTCAGCGGGAGTACGAGCGCATCAGCCATGAGCTCTGGGCAGAGCAGCAGGCGGAGGAGGAGGCTCGGGAGGCCGCACGGCGCTTCGCCGTCTTTCATGTCACGGAGAACGGCGGCTCCGATTATATTCTGGCCGAGGAAAAACTCGAGCTGCTCTCGACCGCCCGCCGTCTGCGCAGCTACATCCGCAAGCCGCCCGACGAGGCGCCCCACCGCTTTGTCGAAACGCTGCTGCACACCCAGCGAATCTCTCAGGAGGAGTTCAACTCCTATGTGTCGGAGCGGCTGGACAACACCGGCCGGGTGGTGGGTGCCTACGGCATCGACCTCGACAGCGGAGATATGGAAGCCGTCAGCATCATGGATGGCTGGAAGCGGTTCAGAATCCGGGATGTGAGCACCGCCGCCTACTTCGCTATGAAGAAGGGCAACGCTTCGTCGGACGAAAGGTGGCGGATCTTCCTGGACCGTCTGGAGGAGAAAACGCTCATCCAGGAGCCGGAACCGGAATACCTCACCGGCAGCCGGCGGCTCTGCGCCGAGGACATCTCCTTCGCCGAGGACATTATTCAGAACGACAACCTGCTGGAGTTCTACATGGAAGTATCGTTCAATGCGGATGAAGTGTTCGGAACCGATGTCTGCACCTCCGAGAATGACGACTGGCTGAACATCTATGCCAACTACGATCTGGAGGCCCGTCGCGTCTGTGACACGCTGGAGGTGTATCTGCAGCGGGGCAACGGCGACGAGGGGGCGTTCAAGTATCGCCTCAGCCCCGAGGAGCAGGCTCTGCTCCTCCCCAAGATGAACGCCTACTGTCAGGAGCACTGGAGCCAGACACTTGAGGAGTGCAGTGCAGACTATCTGGCGGAGCAGAACCAGGACCCGGAGATGCAGATGTAGCGCCGTGTTGCCCCCTGTGAGCCGCTGTGTGCGGCTTTCAGCGGCCAGCCGACCGTGTACCCCTCCAGAGGGAAACGGGCGGAATTTGGGGCGCTTTCCAAGGGAGCGGGAAGCTGACGAAAGCGAAGCAGGAGAAAGAGCCGGGGACAATGCCGCCCCCGGCTCTCCCACTTCTGCCCGCAGTGCGGGCAGTTTCCGGCTTTTCGCAGCGGGGACAATCCGGCGGGTGGAAAGAGCTGTTGGACCCTATGATGCGGAAAAGCTCCGCTGTGGCAAGGGTTCTCAGCGGGGACTTGACGAAAAAAGGAGTGGTTTTACTGAAGTCCGAAAGCAGAAAAACGAAGAAGGGGTTCTGGATCTCTGAGGATCTGGACGAGAAGGTAGACATCTACCTGCGCCTCGACAACTGCGCCAGCCGGAGCGAATTCGTGGAGAATGCGCTCCGGTTTTACATCGGCTATCTGAACACGAAGAACGCCGGCGGCTTCCTGCCCGAAGCACTCTCCGCCATGCTCACCGGCACCCTGGACAATTTTGCCGGACGCATGGGCTCGCTCCTGTTCAAGCAGGGTGTGGATCTCAATGTTCTGGGGCAGATCATCGCCTACGACACCGATATCGACGAAGGCGAGTACCAGCGTCTGCGGGGACGCGCCATTCGGGATATGAAGCGCACCAACGGGCGCATCTCCTTCAAGGACGCACTGGACTTCCAGAAGTCGGTGTAACCCATGGCAAAGCTCGTACAGAAAAGCGGCTACATCAAATCCGAAAAGGCCGGCGGGTACATGAAATACATTGCCACCCGCGAAGGTGTGGAGAAGCTGACCGGCAACGGTCCCGTCACCAAGGGACAACAGGAGCTGATCCAAAAGCTCCTGCATGATTTCCCTGATGCCGTGGAGCTGTTCGAGTATGAGGATTACCGCAAGGCACCTACCCTTGGTACCGCATCAGCTTTCATCACCATGGCGCTGGATGCAAACCTCCATGAGATAAATTCAGAGAGCGGATATATGTCCTACATTGCCACCCGCCCCCGTGTGGAGCGCCGCGGGGCCCATGGCCTGTTCAACTCCGCCGCCGCAGTAGACCTCGACGCAGCCATGTCTGAGCTGGAAGCCCATGACGGAAATGTGTGGACCATCATCTACTCCCTGCGCCGTGAGGATGCTGCCCGGCTGGGGTACGACAATGCGGACGCATGGCGCGGCCTGCTCATGATGCACGCACAGGATCTGGCCAAGGCCATGAAGATACCGGCTGATCACTTCCGCTGGTATGCGGCCTTCCACAATGAGGGGCATCACCCCCACATCCACATGATGGTCTGGTCAGACGATCCGAAGGAGGGCTTCCTGACCAGGGAAGGCATTGCGGCCATGCGCTCCAAGCTGGCCAACACCATCTTCCGGGATGAGATGATCCAGATCTACGAGCGGAAGGATGTTGCCTATAAAGAACTGATCGAAGCGGCGCAGGATACCATGCGGGAGCTGATTCAGAAGATGGAGCATCAGCTCTGCGACAACCCTGTCATCGAGAAGCAGATGCGCCAGCTGGTGCAGGCGCTGGAAACCACCACCGGGAAAAAGCAGTATGGCTATCTGAAGAAACCGCTCAAAGCATTGGTGGACACCATCGTGGACGAGCTGGCCCGGCAGCCGGAAGTAGCAAAGTGCTATGAAACCTGGAATCAGATCCGGGATGAGCTGAACGAGTGCTATGGCAGCCGTACACCGCGGGAGCATCTCCCGCTCTCTCAGCAGAAAGAGTTCCGCCGGATTAAAAACGATATCATCCGGGAGGCCGAGAACATCCGCCTCGGCCTCCCGACTTTTGAAGATGAGAAGATGCAAGATGAGCCGGAGCCGGAGGCGGCACATGAGGAGCAGCGATCCAGCAGCGTATATGAACAGGCTCGACGCTATCGTGCCGCCAAAACAATCCTGCGGGATGTCTATGCGCTGGACGAGGAACACGCCGAAGCCGTCCGAGCGCTGGAGCAGCTCTGGGCGGAAGGATACACGGTGGCGGCGCATGAGCTCGGCAAGTTTTATCGGGATGATCTCTCCACCATGCGGGACCAAGAAAAAGCCGAGCGGTGGTTTCGCTTATCCGCAGAGGCCGGAAATGACTTCTCAGAATACGCTCTCGGGAAATTGCTCCTCTCTCAGAAACGCACAGAGGAAGCGGTGCGCTGGCTGGACAAGGCTGCTGGGCACGAAAATCCGTTTGCTCAATACCTTCTGGGAAAGCTCTATCTTGCCGGTGAGTCCGTGGCGAAGGATGCGGCAAAGGCGCTGGAATATCTGATCGCCGCTGCCAGGCAGGGAAATCCGTTCGCCCAATACACTTTGGGAAAGCTGTATCTCCTGGGCCGGGATGTGGAACAGGATCGGGAGCAGGCCAGGGAGTGGTTCACCCGCTCCGCTGCCCAGGGCAATGCGTATGCTCAATTCTTCCTTGACCGCTTTGACCAGTTCCGAGATCCGTCCGTCATGCTGGCGGCAACCAAACTGCTCCACCACATGGGCCGGATCTTCCGCGATAACTCCGTGCCGCCTCACAATCCGGCAGGGATTCGCATTGACTCCAAGCGGCGCAAGCGGCTGACGGAAAAGCGGATGGCCATGGGCCACAAGGCGGATGATCACGAGGAGCAGGTATCGTATCAGCAGACCATGTAACAGGAGGAACCTATGTCGACCTACATTCATTTCACAGATGAACAGAAGCAGCGAGCCGCCTCCGTTGATCTGGAGGAGTTTCTTCGCTGCCGCGGTGAAAAGCTCCTTGCCTCCGGCAGAGAGAAACGGCTGGCCCGTGACCATAGCGTCACCATCCGCGGCAACGAGTGGTACGATCATGCCGAGGAGCGGGGCGGTCACGCTGTCAGCTTCGTGCAGCGGTTTTATCACCTCAGCTATCCGGAGGCGGTGACCATGCTTCTGGGGGGTGAGCTGGGAACGGTCTATCCCTCTGCCCAAGAACGGGTGGAGGAGCCGCCGAAGCCCTTTGTCCTTCCGGCGCCCAATTCCAATATGCGCCGGGTCTATGCCTATCTGGTCAAGCACCGGAATATCGACCGGAGCGTTGTGGCGCACTTTGCAAGAGAGAAGCTGCTGTATGAAGACGCCGATTACCACAATGCGGTTTTCGTGGGTACGGATGAAGACGGCGTCCCCCGCCATGCCCACAAGCGCAGCGCCAACAGCTTCGGCAAAGCCTTCCGGCTCAATGTGGAGGGCTGCGATCCCCGCCACAGCTTCCACCACATCGGCACAGATGGGAGCCTCTATGTGTTCGAAGCTCCCATCGATATGCTCTCCTACATCACGCTCCATCCGGAGGGCTGGCAGAGCCACAGCTATGTGGCCTGCTGCGGCACCTCCATTCAGCCGGTGCTGAAGCTGCTGGAGCGGCAGCCGCAAATCAATACGGTCCTGCTCTGCCTCGACAATGACGAGGCTGGCCATCTGGCCAGCCGGCGCATGAAGGAACAGCTGGCAGAGAGGTACACGGTGGAAAGGCTCATTCCCGCACACAAGGATTGGAATGATGATCTGACCGCTGAGGAACCGTCCTTCGCACAAGTCATGCAGTAAATAACAACAACGCACACCTCTTCCTGTTCACCCGAAGTAGGCCGTAACAAGAGTGATGTGCGCATTCAGAAGTATGGAACTGAGCAGGAAGTGGTGTGCCCTGAAAGGGGTTAACCATGCCACACCAAGTCCTGATTTTGTTGGCCGCTGGCGGGCTGATGTTTCTGGTCATCGGCTGTCTGGCCGCCTTGTCCCACTACTACACCCTGAGCGGGATCAAATCCAAAACGGTCGGCGACGGCCAGCACGGCACCGCAAGATGGGCCACAGCCAAAGAGATCCGGCAGACCTATGCCCATGTCCCCTTCGAGGTGAAGAAATGGCGCAGCGGCCAGAACCTGCCCACGCAGCAGGGGCTGGTGCTGGGGTGCAAGGGAAAGAAAGGCGAACTCACCGCCCTCGTGGACAGCGATGACATCCACTGCCTGATGATCGGCGCTTCCGGCATCGGCAAGACCGCCTATTTTCTCTATCCCAATCTGGAGTACGCCTGCGCCAGCGGCATGAGCTGGCTGGCGCTGGACAGCAAGGGCGACCTCGCCCGCAATTACGGCGCCATTGCCAAGAACTGCTATGGGTATCAGAATGTGGCCGTGATCGACCTGCGAAATCCCACCCGCTCAGACGGTAACAATCTGCTGACGCTGGTCAACCGGTATATGGACATTGCCCGGAGTGACCCGAACAATCTTGCAGCCCGGGCCAAGGCCGAGAAATACGCCAAAATCCTGTCCAAGACCATCGTCAATCCAGACGGCGATGACAGCAACCGCGGCCAGAACGCTTTCTTCTACGATGCGGCGGAAGGGCTTCTCACCTCGGTCATCCTGATGCTGGCCGAGTTCCTGCCGCCTGATAAAGACCACCCCCAGGAGCGCCGCCATATCGTATCCGTATTCAAGCTGGTGCAGGATCTGCTGGAGCCCAGCCGTGTCAAGGGCAAGAGCCACTTCCAGCTCCTGATGGCAAAACTGCCGCCGGATCACAAGGCGAGGTGGTTTGCCGGTGCCGCCCTCAACAGCGCCGAGCAGGCAATGGCCTCCGTCATGTCCACCGTGCTGTCCCGCTTGAATGCCTTTCTGGACAGCGAGCTGGAGCAGATCCTGTGCTTCGACAGCGCCATTGACGCTGAGAAGTTTGCTTCGGAGAAGTCTGCCATCTTCCTGATCCTGCCGGAAGAAGACACAACCAAGAACTTCATGGCCGGTCTCATGATCCAGAACCTGAGCCGGGAGCTGTTCGCTGTGGCCGATGAGAACGGCGGCAAGCTGAAAAACCGGGTGGTGCTTTTCTGTGACGAATTCGGCACCATGCCCCCGTTTGATATACTGCCCCTTTTCTCCGCTGGACGCTCTCGCCGGTTAACGCTCGTGCCGATCATCCAGTCCTTAGCGCAGCTCGAAAAAAACTACGGGAAAGAGGGCTGCGAGATCATTCAGGACAACTGCCAGGACACCATCTTCGGCGGCTTTGCACCCAACAGCCAGACCGCCGAAGTGCTGTCCAAAGCCCTGGGCAGCCGCACCGTCCTCTCCGGCTCGGTGAGCCGTGGCAAGAACGATCCCAGCCAGAGCCTGCAGATGATGGAGCGCGCCCTGCTGACGCCCGACGAGCTGAAATCCATTCCCAAGGGCAGCTTTATCGTCATGAAAACCGGCACTCATCCCATGCGGACCCGGCTCCAACTCTTCTTAAACTGGGGCATTACCTTCGGGGAGCCGTATGTGGTGCCGGAGAGAGCCAACCGAGCGGTGGCCTATGCCAACCGGGTGGATCTGGAGCGGAATCTCCCGCAGCTCAGTGAGCCGGAGGAGATGGACGAAAGCCGCGGCTATGCGGTATCCAGCCGGGGCGGCATCGCCCATGCTCCGGCTCAGGAGAGGGCTGTAAAAAGAGGAAAGCAAATGAAGACATTCGGAGAGGAGGAACGATGAGTTACTTCGGAACGATTTACGCCGACACTGAGCTTCCCTCCAGAGCGAAGGCGGTCTATATGTACCTGCGGGATCGCTCCGATGCCGAGGGAAAGTGCTGGCCGGGCATTAAGACCATTGCCTCGGACATGAAGCTGTCCCGCTCTACGGTCAAGCGGGCGCTGCACGATCTGGAGCAGCACGGCTATCTGAAAAAGGCTTCCCGGCACAGGCCGAATGGGAGCAGCACCTCCAATCTCTATACCGTGAAATAAAAGAGAGAGTGGTTTGTACCAAAATGTAGTACAAACCACTCTCTGAATGAATGGTAATTTCAAAATCTTCCGCCAAGGGAGAACTGCACCCATTCGCTGGACCCAGGGGCGGTCCATTGTGAACCACCCAGAAGGACTCACTCTATCAGAGATTTAGGTCAGAGAAAAGACATCCATGCGAAAGAAAATAGTGGTGGAATTACGGTTCATCGACATCCAGACAGTATCCGACTTCCCGCACGGAGCGAATGTAGAACGGGGCATCTGGATTAGCCCGATACAGCTTCTCGCGCAGGTTGCAGATATGAAATCCTATCGTATTGTTTTCGTTTCCTGTGGTGAAATCGCCCCAGACCTGTTCGTAAATCTGTGCGTAGGTCAGCACACGGCCTTTGTTGGTGGCCAGCAGCAGGAGAATCCGATATTCTTTTGCGGTAAGCTGAATCTCCTGTCGATCCCGAAAAACCTTTCGTCTGCTTGGAAAGATCTCAAGACCAGGGAGCGACACCATCGGTTCCTCATCAATCTCGAATTTTTCTATCTCAGGGTGGTTTTTGAGGATAGACAGGATCTGCTCCAAAACTTCCGTATCTCTTTCGTGCAGCTCCAGAATCATGACTCGTCCGATGATATCACCGCTTTCCCACTCAGTTTACGAGTTGCTTTCAGTCGCTCAAAGGTTTCCTTGCTGACTACATGCTCAATCCGGCAGGCATCCCGTTCGGCAGTAACAGGATCGACACCAGCTGCCACAAGTATCTCTGTAAAAAAGAGATGCTTTTCGTAGGTATCCTCGGCAACCTCACGGCCGAGATCAGTCAGGTGCAGGAAGTGATCTCCATCCATGAGTAGGAAGCCGCCCTTTTTTAGTGTAGCCACCGCATGGCACACGCTGGGCTTGGACACATCCATGTGCCGAGCCACATCCGCAGACCTCACCATGCCCTTTTTCTTTTGGAGAACAAGGATGGCCTCCAGATAATCTTCACCCGATTTGTGCAAAGGCATAGTCAGTCCCCCTTCTGTTATATAGGCGGCTATTTCCTGGACACTTCATCGCTGCTTGTCATTTGGCAGCCAATCCGCCGTCCAAGCCCCACTCTCCCGCAGGAATTCTCCGTCATGGGTGATAGCCACCACACATAGCCCCTGCTCCGCCAACTCCCGGAGGCGTCGGCTCACCTCCAGCATGTGGCCATAGTCAAGTCCGCTGGTAGGCTCATCAAAGATCAGCAGTTCCTTTCCGCTGAAACAGCCATCTGCAACGGCCAGCCTCTGCTTCTGCCCGCCGGA
>JABLTT010018025.1_pt1 | contig 22830 bp, 19 predicted proteins | sample 7160061 | NCBI WGS metagenome assembly JABLTT01 (sample SAMN14651232, study PRJNA627086) | human gut metagenome | isolation source: feces | host: Homo sapiens
ATTCCCCCTTTCGTTTTAGTATTAAGTCAGCACCACTCCTTTCCCAAACCGGGCCACGAAAAAAACGCCGCCTTTTTCTTGAAAAAGCGACGTTTTAGTGTAGGTTGGCTCAGTTTTTTGTTGTGATTTATGATTATGCCTTTGTAAAGAAACCTTAATCGTTCTTCGATACAGTAAACTCTCTTTGGAAATAAATAACTTAATTCCAATAGTTTACTATTAACTTCTGCATTGGACACGTCCCCAGCATACAAAAAATAGACTTCAGAATATTCCTTCAATATATCCTTTACAATTTCATAGTATAAATTATCGTTACTAATAGTTTTGTATAATGCACCGCCCGAAAAAATAAACCTTGTTGAATCCGGAAATGGTAGTCCTTGATATTTTTCCTTCCGAATAACAGGATAGTAAGGAAGCATCAATATCTTTTCTTTCTCAATTTTTCTTTTTTGAATTGAAATATTGTAACCGTAGACTCTAAACTCAATGCAATAGTCAAATGCAAACCGCCCAAGCCAAAACGCATGATCTGTCAAATTTATTTGGAACCTTACTCTTTTTTTGTGATACAAGGAAAAGACAGTAAGCCCAATGACATCATATGGAGTTGTATACAGAAACATATATTTAGCGGAAATTGCCTCAATTATGTCACGTAATTGTATAATACCGTCTTCTATTTCTGATGATATATACATAATAGATGAACCATTATGGGAAGCTTGTATTTCTTCTCTCAATACATCCATCCCCTCTTTTTTATCCTCAAACGTCACATAAAAAACAATAAATCCCAGACTTATCAGAGCCCTTAAATAAATCAAAGCCAATCCTCTGTATGAAAGCGCAAACGCATCATAAAATATAATATATCTGTCATTAATTCCCTCTGTGATTTTTAGATTTAAACCATATGCGGACTGCAACAATTCATTTTCCAATTCTTCGTCTAAATACTGATAATTTGTAATGTATTCAACTTTTCCTAATCGCTCTATATGTTTTAGAGCTTCTATATATTTTTCTGTTTCGACTAATAAATTTACTGTTTTACGCCCGTTTTCAATTTCCTGTTTGTATATATAATATTTCTTAAATAAGTAGTCGAGTTTAGTAATCAACGAACCCGCCAATGAATCATCTGTTCTTTCTTCAAAATGTAAATAGTTTTCATCAATCTTCTCCGTCCTCTCCATGTCCAAAATCCTACTCGCTACGTAGGATACAGAAGGGACCAGCCACCAATATGGCACATAATCATATTGTTCCTCAAGACCATATTGAGCCAGTTGTTCTTTCACCGGCAAATAATATTTTGTTCCAATTATAAAAAAGTATTTTTTCCATTCCTGATGTAATAGTTCTGACGGATGAAATATTCTAATTCCCAAAATTTCCATTCCACTTATTGCTTTGTTATTATCTAAAATAAAACTTATATCTAGCCTTTTTTTTAGATACGGGAGTATCTGATTAGCTATTTTCCCCGCGCCCCAAAAGACAATTATCCTACTTTTACTGTCCACTATCTTTTTATCCAAAAACTCAAAAATATTTTCAAGATACACATATTTAACTTCGGAATCAAAACGGGCACTATTCTGTTTTTCTACATTTAATAGTTCTTTTCTCTTTCCAATAATAATCCCTTTACATTTATTACTTTGAAATTCAGCAAAAGAGTAAACAGGTTTTCCATTATATTCTGCTAAATTAGGGGAGTCTGTAATATAGCCCCTTATATATACGTCATAATACAGAAGATTAAATGTCTCCCATATACTTGCATCTCCGAAAATCCATATATCATCTTTCTCTGACCATGGATAACTTTGTATTGATTTATACATATCTCCTTGTGTCCTCAAAAAAAAATCTCTCAACAAATTTATCTGTTTGATAGAACCACTCAATATTCTTTTCAATTTCCTCTGTCGACCAATCCCACCACTTAATTTTTAAAAGCTTAACTCGTATCCCCTCTTCAAATCTAAAACGGATTAACCTTGCTGGATTCCCACCCACAATCGAATAAGGAAGTACATCCTTAGTGACAATAGCACCGGCAGCCAGGACAGCTCCATCCCCCACGTTAACTCCCGGCAGGATAATCACATTTGCGCCTATCCAGACATCATTTCCTATGAGGACCGGCCGGTTCTTTCTCAACTTGCTGTTTTCGAATAACGCGTTTTCTTCATACTTCCCATATTTCTCTATATACTTTTCCCTATCTATTGATTGTTCATAAGAATAAAACATCCTATAATCCAGCATGGGATGTGTTGTTACACAATCAAGCGGATGGTTATTCCAAATCCTTGCAGTAGAATTAATAGAACAATATCTTCCAATTTCAGAAGCTAATGGATACGATTCCAATAACCCCTCATATCCATACGTATATCTTCCAACTTTGCATCCCCGATAAATGATGTCCGTTTTAATATATCCTTCATTATCAAATAAATAAAAATAATCGTTATCCTGATAACCTTTTACCTTTCGCAAATAAGACTCAATCTCCGTATAAACTTTTACAATACTGACAATTACATAGTCTGTTTCTTTATTCAATTCCTGTGGAGATTTTACTCTTTTTCCATACCGTTCTATAATTTCTTCATAATTGGTATCAACAAAATATGTAATATCTAACCCTAAGCGTTCCAATTTCTCCTTAACAACTCTGCCGCCTTCCCCACTCCCCCAAACCACAATGTTTTTTTTACCTATATCTGCTATTATGTCAGGAATTTTTCTATCGCAGATACTTTCAAAATCGCGGATAATATCAAGCATTATGAATCCTCCCAGCAATTTTATGGATAATGATATGTTTAATCCTGCAATTCTCCACACTGCACATTATCTGTACGATTACACATTCATACTTTCAACAAATCCTTTTGAGTATGGAAAACGGCAACATAGATACAATCAAAAGATGCTTCATGCTTTTTACAATATAGGCAAATGCCCTCTGGTTTGTATAACTAAGTTGGGACGCTCTTCCTCCCTTATGGTATAGCTCTGCACCATTGACCTGTACCTCTCTTAAACCTGCCTTTGAAGCCAAAACATCTATAATATTCTCTTCACAGTACAAAAATGTATATGGATAAAAGCCGTTATAGTATCTGAAAAAATCAGGTGTAAACATGATTGCACATCCATGTATGACCACATGTGATTCTACTTTTTCTATTTTTTGTACAAATAGTTCTGATAGCCAATTCCATTCATGGGCATTTGCTAAAAATATCAAGTAGTGCAGAATGAATCCGGACACTCCCTTATAATTTCGAACCTTGTTTTCTCCTTTTAACCAATACGATGTGATTCTCGGACCAATCACCCCCACACCAGGACAATATGACTGAAATAGTTGGGAAAAAAAATCTTCTTGATAAAATATAGTGTCATTATTTACAACAAGAACAAATTTTGCTCCCATTTGTTTTCTTGCATAGCAGATTCCTATATTATTTCCCTTTGCATAACCTAAATTTTTATTGTTTTTCAGTATAACTACAGACGGTTCCTTATTAAATCGATTCATAAGCCTGACATAAGACTCATTATCTGAACCATTTTCAACAATTACAATTCCTTTTAAACTGTAACTATTATTCAGAATAGACTCCACACATTCTATGGTATCTAAATAGTTCCGATAATTTAATATTACAGCAGCAACGTTGCACTCCATTATATTTCTCCCTCGTATTACTGATGTATCTTCGAATAATACATTATAACCTCAGATATGGGGATAATTGGAATTTCAATTCCAACATGTCGCAAACTTTTTTTTATATTATCTATCTGAGAAATAACTGTCACAATAATAACATCAATATTACCATGTATTATGGCCCCCTCAATTCCAACCACATCTATTCCAGCTCTCGTTGGTTCTCCAGATTTATCAAAATTTTTATCTATAAAATATTCAATATGTACATCTGTATCCTTTAACTCTTCATACAGGCAATCTGCTAAAGGCGTCATACCATAAACAGCTATTCTTTCGTAACCATTATGTTCAAAATATCCTGCCATCTTTGAAGCATGGTATTTTAACATAAGCCACTGAAGCAACACATTATAGAGCCCTTGAAACTTTTTTCTAGAATTCATTTCATACCTGATAATTTGCTTTAATATATAAATATACATTCCACCAATTCCAAAAACACCCAATAGCGTTATCGATAATCTTAGTTTTCTCATTTTTATTTTCATTTCTCTTCTATATCCTAGCTATAATCTGTCCCTGATATCTATCATCTTCTAAAAATCCAGAAACCCGTCCGCCAAGCACCTCATTGACATATTTATCTGCTATGATAACCCGTTCCTTCACATTCCGCAGAAACCACTCATATTCAAGATCAATATGCCCTGTATCAACCGCCTGATAGCCTGCTTTCGCAAGGTCATATGCAAGAACCGTAGCAGAAGGGCCAAGCGATATCAAGAACATTTTGTCTTTCGTAACTGTTTTTGCAGCCGCCAGGATTTCATCATAACAACCAAAGGCATTTTCAGCCGGTCCTATTATCCTCTGTATACTTGCAGAGTTATCTAATAAATCGTTCCCAATCCCCATTCCTGTTCCGCTGCCCTCAATAATTACCACATTTTTCTTACTCCATATCTGCTTTATTTTTTCGAAGCGTTTCAAAGCATCCTCTTTATCCTTATATATAAAATACGGCCTGGTTAGATAGGCATCACAATACGTTTTATCATAGTCCATAACACTGTCCAGATACTGCCTTACCTCAGAATTCATATATAACCGGATATCATATGCAGCCTCATCTGTATATCGCTCCAGGCTTCCAAATTGATCCGGTATTCCAATCAATATTTGTTCCGAATTACTGTCAAATACCTCTTTTAACCGTTCTGATAATTTTCTGTTATATTTTTGGAATAATGGTCTCTCTTTACCTCTCATTATTTCAAATTCACCATCTCCAAACCTACATAACGAGCATCCTTCATTCATGATTTTATGTATCACTTGGTCTGTATCCAAAATAATCGGAAAACGGATGCTTTGGTTACGGATAAAATCCATGGCCTCATACATAAAATTATCCTTCCACAACCTTATTTGATTCTCCAGACGCTTAATCTGGTACTTCGATTCTAAACAAGCCGCATCCCTTCCCCATCGTTCAATATCAATAACCTCCCCCCCTTCTTTTCTCTCCATCTCTGAAGGAAAGAAAAATGGGATTACCGCATATTCTGGTACACCCAGAAGTTTTAACTGCTCCTTTATTTGTTGAATATGACTTAGAAGCGAAATTATAACATAATCAAAGGATTTATTTTTAATCTCGATTGGTTCCATAACAGGCACACCGTCTAAAGGGCCTTTTTCATGACAATCCTTTTTGTTATCCAGATAACCCAGCAGCTCCACATTTTCCTTTAAATCAAATCTGACCATCTGTGATTCTTCCATTGTGCCAAATATAAATACCTTGTATTTCAATTTATGCCTCCATATCCACGCATGGTTTATACCCTCTCACAATCCCCCTGACGAATACTCTTGGAGTAGGATCCTCCATATTATCTCCATGTATATTAACCATATAACCCTTTGTACATGATATATAATAGCCATATTGCTTCATTACCATCTCAATTTTTTCCCTGTCATCCGGTTTATGATAAGAGCAGACTTCCAAACGATACTGTTTATCTGCCATGCTTTCCCTAGCGCCGTTTAGAGCCATGATTTCGGCCCCTTCAATATCCATTTTCACAAAGTCAATCCGTTCTGTCTTCATTAATTCATCAATTGTTATATGCTGATTGTCTACTGTATCTGACAGAAACCTGTTAATATAAACCACCTTGTTATCAAAGGGCAAAAATGTATATTTTAAGGCCTCCATCCAGTCTTTATCCGGCTCAACCAAAATCACCTTTTCCGCTTTTTCAATTACAGACAGCGCGAAGTTGCCTTCCGCCACCCCAGCATCCAATACCACACTCCCCCGCTCCACCTGGAAACCATCATCAAAATAACAATGAGGAGAACATCTGTCCTGTTCTACAAATAGCTGATTGCAATACATTCTAACCTGGTATTCCTGCTTAAATTTACGGCTCATATACATCCGCTTCCCCTGAAATAAAATATAATACAGGCCATTTGTATCATCATAAAACACATCAAAATCATCTTCTGTATATCGGTCTACAAACTCATAATTAAAAACATCCAGAGGGTTTGTTTTCAGATAGCAAAGAATATTGCGCATTTCATCATCCAGTCGGCTTTTATGTTGTTCATAAAATTGGAGCAGTCTTATTTTGTGAAACAGAAATGCATTCTCTATTTTTCCGGCCGGAACACCTAATTCATAAACCGCCTGACTGTAAACCTGACGCCAGCCTCCCATGCAAAGAATCAACATATCAAACGAGACATTCCCATATGACAATATCTCAGGTTTTTCTATATTCCATCTTCCAAATCTTTTGCCCTGGTTCCCGTTATTATTATCTACAAAAAATAATATTTCATAGGTGTCCAAATCAAGGCGTCTAATAAACTGTCCTGCTATATTACCGGTTCCCCATATTACAACTTTAATTGTTTTTTTACTGCATATCCCCGTCATGATATCCCTTCCATCACGCTAATCCAATTTCGGAATCCCTGTTCATCCATCTGTTTTTCTACAGCTTTCTGGTTACCCAGATTCAGTGCAAGAATGATTCCGCATGTCTGTTTTTGCTCCATTATCTCTGACAGTTCATACACTGGCATTCCCTCCATAAGCGGCTTCCTTCTGTGCCCGTCAGAAACTACATACCCCACAGGCCTGATGCCTAATCCGCAGAGCAGTTTACCGCATTTATGCCCATATGTCCCAGCTCCGTAAATATAGACCTGGGGATATCTTCTGCAAAATAATAAAATGCGTTCTTTTCTTTTTTGGTAATCCGTAATATCATCTGGTCTAAGAACAGTTGTTTCTTTTCTTATTTCGTTTAAAGCAGAAACCAATAACATTTGGAGACAATTCCCCCTAAGGGAAGCATATCCTTCATTCATCACAACCGCCGTATAATAACCTTCTGACTGTGCAACATAACCCAGGATACGTTCCACCGCATGGCTGAATGTTCCATCTGCGGCCATTGGTTCCGCCGGAAAGTCCGTATATTCAAATCTGTATGCAAATAACTTCATCATAGCTTTTGTCCTGCACCAAAAGGTGGTAGACAAAGTAAATGGATTCCGGTCTTCTCCTATATTGACATTTAATTTTAGTAAATCAGTCAATCCCTTTGCAGGTTCAAAGCATGTCCCCCATGAGTCCCCCAGACAGCCTAATAGAGAAGCATAATATGGCTCAGGCGGTACTAAAAGCCCCAGTCTTGGATTTTCTCTAAAACACTGGAAAATATGATAAAGATACATGTCACTCTTAACAATGTTTTCCCATACATTGTACTGGAACGCACCTGACGCGGATTTCACGCTTAATGAATGCCCGCTCTTTTTATCATGTACAAATCCCAGATACTCATAATCCAATAAAATATCATGGCATGCAACCAAAAGAGAACTGACATCCCTTCCACGGTTTTCCTTAAACCTTACAAAGCAGCGCTGCCTGCCCCATTGCTTAACAATACCTTGAATCTTGTCCCATGTGGCCCGGCTGCCCGTTGTGATATACAAATCTACCCATTCAGGGACCTGCCTTAAATACCAGACGCATTCATCCACCATATCCTCATAATGCAGATGCGCAATAAGAGCTGTTTTATGCGATGCGGCTTCCTCCTCATCACCATTAAAATACTTCCACGGAAAAATATACTCCAGATGCAATGCATCCTTTAATTCCTGTATATTGCAAATGCGCAGCAGATGGGCCCAAATCAAATCCACATCAAACCGGGTATATTCTTTTATGTATTCCAAAGTCCTTCTGGGTATCTCACCGGAAGACAAATTCAAGTCCACACCAAGAAATATGTTTTTATCGAGAAATACTGGTACCGGGTTGATTCCCTCCTCCGGTTCCCCTAATACCCCTCCCCTTCGTTTTTCTCTGTACAGTTTATCCGTTAATCCCTCAATCCCCAGCGACCCATCTAATATGCCTGCCCAGTCCTGATCAGATATTATATCCGCGTGATTAATCATAATAAAATGGGAAGGCACTACCTCAATAAAATCCACTGTACAGTCCTTTAGTTCCTCTAAAAAATCCTCTTCGGAATACAAAGGCCCAAAACAATTATCGTCTAATAACCATACTTCATCGTATCTTTTGTAAGCCACATCTCTAATGCCGGAATTCTTTGTATACAGCTTCTTCGTGTATAGCTTATCCGTATACGATAGCAATCCAGGAATATTACTTTCCTCAATAGCCGTACAAACTACAGCCACATCCTGTGCATATTCTTTTAAGAACCTTAGCAGACACCATATATAATCATCTATGATACCATCTTTATCATTTATACGGAGTACTCCAAGAATTGTTTTGTCCTGAACCATCTTTCTCCTTTATATGTTACAGGTTCAACCGAATATTTCATAAAACCGTGTTGAACGCCCTTCAAACCCATTATCAAAAACCAATCCATTGATTGCATCATCCATAACCCAGATATACTTCTTATCCAAAAGCCCCAAAGCCCAATCTGTATAGGCCAGGCTGATTCCCTCTTCTGAATCGCTTCCTTTAAGCAGCAAGTACCTCCTGAAATAATCCTTTACCGCATCCTGCATTGTCCCCATAGTCCTTATCTGCCCTGCGGACCGCGATTCATCTTCATAAACAGGTGTTCCATCTGCTTTAAAGCAGCGTAGGGAAGGTTCCGGGGAACTAAGAAGAATTTCCAAGAACGGGAATTTTGTGGTAAACGATAATCCACTATGGTAAAACCCCTCTGTATCATCATATAAAGCTTTAACTTTCAATCCGTCAGTTTTAATACCATCACTTAAATTCCTGTAGAAAAAGTAGAGTCCTAAAGCGCTTCTGCCAGTAATAGAAGTAAAATTTCTTTGGCATGTGCCTCTGGACATCATATCTACAAATGCCAGGCGCCGATTATCTTCATTTAGTTGTTTTGCCGCATAACTCCTGCATCCCTGCCGTTCTTCCTCTGATTGCCTGATTATTTTTTCCTTATGTTTTAAAATATAGTTATAATAACCATTCCCCTTGTCTTCATAGCCAGGAAGGATGTCTTCCTGCTTAAGGTGGAACCTCTCTTTTAGTAAATCTTCAGGCATACCGGAATATCCTTCGGCTGCCGGCAGGATGTCTTCCTCATCTGTTATGGACGCCAATACACTGGATGAACGGGAAATCAAATAGTAAACGGCTTCCGGTCCGGCCTCTATCTTATAATGCTGCATCATCATCTCAAAAAGCTGCTTAAGAAGATAACCATCCCTTGCCGAAAAAAGAATTACATCAATGGAATTTTCTTTAACCTGCCTCCACATCCAAAACATATATTTTGTAATAACAGGAGCTGCGAAACAATATGCCATATCATATGCTGTCCTTATACTAAGCTTTCCTTTCGACTCACATAATGCAAAAGGATTTTCAAACAATTGTTTTACCAATATCCCCTCCGCAATCCTGTCATCCAACGGGCATGTGCTGCCTGCAAAAGCTGCCCCTATTGCAGCAGCCTCCATATCCCTGCCACTCATAATATAAAAAGTGTCAATCCCAGCTTCTTTACCCGACTTTATATCCGCAGTCTGATGATCTCCGATATGAAGAATCCGGCAGCCTTCACCATATTGTTCATATGCCTGTGCCTTCATCACCTCGAATAAGCCCTGATTTTTCGGCATTCCATATTCACAAGAAACAAATATTTTTTCATAACCCTTTATACCGCATATAGAAAGCAATGTCTCCAGGTCCTTTGAGGTTAAATACATATCGGATACCAAATATACACACTTCCCAATACTTCTGGCATACTCAAGCGCGTCTTTTATTTGAATTCTTGAAGCCAAAAGAAGTTTTTCTGTTTCCAGTTCCAGATTTCTCCATGTATCTTTCTGCTCATCTGTAAGCTGAAAAGCGAAGGCTATCCTATCATAAATCTCATCCAATGTAGGTTCTGAAAATGCTTTCAGTTCTTTCTCTGCTTTTATGCGTTCCTTTGCAAATTCACATTTCTTTCCACTTATCTGTATGATTTTTTTTCAGTTAAATCATACACGTCCGACGGATATAATATGTTCCTCATGATTAATGTATCAAAAATATCAAAAGAAATAACATCATAAAGAGTTATCTCTGTTTTTAGCATCTGATCATCAACATAAATGTAAGAGGATTCTGCATGGCAATCATTCATCTCTGTTTTGGTTAGCAGATTACCATTCACATCAAATACCGGAATCCCACATCTGTCCGCAAATCCCTGGATTCTACGGTATATGACTTTTACAGATACCAGATTTGCTACAATTATAATTGCATCTGTTTCTCTCTCTTCTACCTGGCTCTCAGAAAGTATTTCCTTCCCCCATAGAACTTCCCCAGTCAGCTTGGAATCCATCAAGCCAATAATTTGAAACTCATGATCCAGCTCCAAAAGCGCCTTTGTATTTGGCCCTACCCCATACAATACAATTTTCTTATTCCGGTATTCTGAAAAATTAGAAAGAAATACCTGACAAATCCCGTTCTGTTCACTCATCTGGCAATACCTCGGAATATCTCATTATTTGAAGAGTCGAATTTATACCATCTTTTAAACTGAAACGGCTTCTCCATCCAAGTGCCTTGAGTTTTTCAGTGGATAGAACTGCTATATCCATTGGGTTGAAATTCTGATTTTCCTGCGTAGGTCTTAGTTTATAGATAACCCTTTTGCCTGCAATATCAGCTACCGTTTCTGCCATCTCTGATATCGTAAAAGCATCATCCGGAGCAACATTATATGCCTCTCCGGCTTTGCCCTTAAGCAATATGGAAAAAAGCCCGCTTACGCAATCCGCCACGTAACACCAGGATCGTCTCTGTCTTCCTTCACTTTTCAATTCAATTGTTTCTTTATGTAATGCCGCATCCATACACAAGCCTGCTATCCTGCACTCCTCCGGTAACGCGGTTGGGCCATATGTATGGCTTACCCTGGCAATTATTGTCCTGATATTTCTTTCTTTTCCATAAGAAATCCATATATTTTCCGCTGTTCTTTTCGCTACAGGGTAACAAGAGCGTGGCAAAAGATGGTCCACATATCCTATATCTCCCTCTCCATAAGCAGCCACATCCGTTTTTCCGCAGCCGTATATTTCCCCACTTGATATGAACAGGCTTTTTTTGGTACCGGCAGTCCTGGCATAGTCTAAAATGTCATAAGCCCCAGCCACTGTATTCTTTACAAATTCAGCCGGCCTTTCCATAAAAACAGAAGGCGAACCGCTGCCCGCACAGTGAATAATATAATCAACTTTAGCCGGAAACCCAACCATTCCATCTGTAAGTCCCAACTCATAATGCAAAAGATGAAGCCTTTCTTTTATCTTCCACCCCTCAAACCGATTTTCAAGCCTTTTTATATCTCTTCCCGTTGCATAAATCTGGCACTCATATCCCTTACATTCTATGCAATATAACAATAAATCCGTGAGGAAAGAACCAATAAGTCCTCTGGCTCCGGTTATCATAATACTCGCCTGAGACAGTTTTTTTAATTCAGGAACAGATTGGTATGCAATTTCAAGACTTTCTCTATATTCAGGTCGTGAATAAATCCACATCTGCCCGCCCTCCCAATCAGTTCTTATATTTTATCCAATCTTCGCGTTCCGTTGCATACAATGCTTTAAATATATCCAAATCATCTAAAGACAGAATCTTTAAATTCTTATCTGACCCTTTTGAAAAATATATTTGTTTCCCCAATCGTGTCAGTATCGTATTTGCATGAATTACTCCTCTTATCCCCTTTTCTTCCGCTTCTTTATATAAGTTAAGAAGCTGTCCATAGGGGTAAGCCTGGGGCGTCTGTATTTTCATCATTTCAAACCGTTCAAAGCTTTCTATACCCTTTAGCCCGTCCATGCTGCGGACAACAGGCTCCTGACAACGGACCGCCGCCACACCACACCTATACTCCCGGCAGACGCGGATACAATCACTTATTATGTCTTCAGTCACCATAGGCCTGATTGCATCATGAATGACAACTATATCATCTTCTTTACACCATTTATGCATATCTAATAATCCATTGACTGCTGAAGTCTGTCCGTCAGGGCCGCCAGTCACCACATCCATAAGCTTGGTAATCCCAAATTGCCTGGCATAAGCTTTGCACATTTCCTCCCAGCCATCCAGACATGATATCACAATTCCATCTATCTCTGCATGTTTCTGAAACACCTCAAGAGCATAGATGATAATAGGCTTATCATATACATTTAAAAACTGTTTTGGGATGTCCTGCAAGAGTGTTTGTCCCAGCCCGCCTGCCATTATAAGTGCAATATTCATTCTACAATCATCCTATCCAATCCAAGTCTATAGTTCGTATCTTCACAATAAAGGAGTTCTATGATTTATTTACATAACTCACTTCATCCACCCTATCTGCTTCACCGCCAGCAGCGCCCGGAAGATATCCACATCCGCAGTCGTCGTAAGCTTAATATTCTTCTCCGACCCCGCTGAAAAATGCAGTGTCTCCCCCAGCTCCAGCAACATGGTGCAGGATGCTACCGCATTGGTGATTCCACGCCTCAACGCCTCTTCATGAGCCCACAAAAGCTTACCTAAAGAAAATGCCTGGGGTGTCTGGGAATTCATCAGTTTGTCTCTATCGTAGTAGGAAGACGTAATCTTCCGATCTTCCGTGGTCAGCATCGCCGTATTGCAGGGCACTGCTGATACCGCCGACCCGAACAAACTGCATTGGCGGATACAGTCTGAGATTACCTCCTCGGAAACCATCGGGCGTATGGCATCGTGTACCAGTACAATATCATTTTCATCCATCCCTTTCTCTTTCAGGGCAAGAACCCCGTTGCGGATAGATGACTGCCCATTATCCCCGCCTTTCACAATCCCCATCAACTTAGTGATATTAAACTGTTTCGCGTAGGCCTTCAAAATTTCTTCCCAGCCGCTTAGACAGACCACTTCAATCGCATCAATGGAAGGGTGCCGTTGAAATGCCTCCAACGTATAGATAATAACCGGACGGTTCTCAATATAATATTAAGAAACTGTTTTGGTATATCCTGGTTCATCCGCTGGCCGCTTCCACCCGCTATAATAAGCGCTATGTTCATATCCTCCCGTCTCCTTCCATCTCACATATCCCAGCACATATCAATTCCGGACGCTCTGTCAGAAGGACACTACTCCCCATATATCTTCTCCCGCCACTCCTCCGGCAGCACAACATCTTCTCTACGGGTATTGAGCACCTTATCAATCTTGGGAGAGCCCAGCGCCTGGACCTTATCATACAGCCCTGCTTTCCTGGCCGTTTTCTCATCCCATCCAAATTCCTTGCTGAGTACACGAATATAAGTCTGCCTTACCTTTTCCGACTGCACAATTACCAGATTGGAATGGATGACCCCCGGAACCAGACAATGCCAGTCCGGCACATCATCAATACATATAAAATATGGTATATATACCAACAAATCTGTATAATTTTTTATCCGGGATGAATAAAACGCAGGATGCACGCTGGTCACATGATTGCATTCATCATAAGGATTATGTATGAATATCACATCCGGGTGTCTGGCCTCAAGATTATATTCATTAAACGACGTCACCGGCACATACTCCGGGTAAAGATTTCCTTCATAGTGAATACTTCCAAAACTATTATCCTGATTTCTGTCATAATATGGGATGGGTATCACATGACAGTCCCAATCCTTATCTTCCCTGGCTGCCAGCCACACGCTTTCCAGACTGTCCCACATACTGGCCTTATACGGAAGAAAGACCGCTTCATAACGAACCGGCACATTCTTTTTAAGTCCTTCTTCTATTTTTTCCCAACCTTCAAGAAGACTTTCAGCTATTCTCTTCCGGTCTTCGTCTTCTGTTTCCAGGCTACACTGCGCAATTAAATCACAGTGTTTCCTTAATTGCTTTACTGCCGGATGTCCCTCGCCCTCAGACTGCGCAACAATCTCAGCCATCCTCAGGGCAGACTGCCGTACATCCTCAAGGACTGACTCTGACTGGACTGCCTGACCCCGCTCCATGCAATCCACGATATAATGGCCGGCTTCCTCCACGGTGGCCGCAAGCGTTATGATTTTCTCCTTAATATGTTTACGCATACATCCTCCAAAGCTATAATAAATTGTTATAATCTGCTTTGTCTCAGGCACATCCGCTTTTCCTCCTGTTTTTGAAAAGATATACTTTTAGAAAGGCGAATAATTAAAACTTACATGTATTATTATCGACCCGATTCGACAAAATATAATAGCAGCAGCTTCTTTTTCTTTTTCCATATTTTCCCTAAAGTGTGCATTTTCAAAATAAAAAGAGCCTTAAATCTGCAATAAGATATGATACAGATTTAAGACTCTTTTGGCACTTATCCTCTATGCGTTTTTGGCTATCTATGTCATTGGGTTGCCCCACTGTTTTGCCATGCGCTGCCCCAGTCCGTCCAGTTTGGCAAGGTTTACACCTTCCTGGGCCAGTATACGGATGTAGATATCGGCGCCGTTTTGGAAACGGGATACGGAACATTTATAGCATGGCCCCATATATGCCTTACATCACACTGCAGACATGGCATCCATTATATACTAATCCCGCAGAAGCCCGTGTCCTTCAACCGCCGGCCCCTGCGGGAACTCCCTCATTTTCCTATCCCAACCTATGTATAAACAGCCCGCTCCTCAGCTTCGGCTCAAACCACGTGGACTTCGGCGGCATCAGCATTCCCGCGTCCGCCACGTCAAGCAGTTCCTGAATGGATGTGGGATACATGGAAAACGCCACTTTCATGTCCTCACGGCATCTGCGTTCCAGCTCCTTAAGCCCCCGGATCCCACCGATAAAATCCACCCTTTTATCCGTGCGCGGGTCCCCAATCCCAAGGACAGGCCCCAGTATATAATCCTGTAGGATGGACACATCCAGCCCTTTTACCGGGTCGCTGTCCAAACACTCTTCCTTTGCCCGGAGGCTGTACCACACATCCTCAAGAAACATTCCAAACAAACCTTTCTCTTCAGGCGAAAAGGCCTCCTTCCCCAGTTCCACAACATTGAACTTCCCGGAAACAGCTTCCAGGAATCCCTCTTTATCCATCCCGTTCAGGTCCTTCACCACCCGGTTATACGGCAGTATCATCAGCTCCTCATCCGGGAACAGCACGGACAGGAAGTAATTAAAGGGTTCATGGCCAGTATACCCCGGATCCTTCTCCCGCCTCTTAAGCCCTACCTTTACCGCGGAGGCCGCCCTGTGATGTCCGTCCGCAATATAGGTGGCCGGTATCTGAGCAAATGCATCCTGCACCGCCCCTACCATTGCCCTGTCCCCAATCACCCACACCCTGTGCCCGATTCCGTCATCCGACACAAAATCATAGATGGGCAGGCCGGACTTGACCTGGGTCACCAGCCTTTTGACGGTTTCATCCTGCCTGTAGGCCAGGAATATGGGACCGGTATGGGCATTGGTAGTATCCACATGGCGGATACGGTCAATCTCCTTATCCTCCCGTGTATTCTCATGCTTCTTTATGATGCCGTTTACATAATCGTCAATAGAGCAGCAGGCCACCACCCCGGTCTGGCTGCGCCCGTCCATGGTCAGCTCATACAGATAATAATTCTCCTCAGCGTCCGTCACATAGACGCCTTCTTCAATCTGCCTGTCCAGTGTCTCCCTTGCCCTTACATATACCCGGTCATCATATGTATCCACATCCTCCGGGAACTGGGTCTCAGCCCGGTCAATGTTTAAAAAAGAAAGGGGGTTCCCCTTCACAGCCTCACATGCTTCCTTCCTGTTATACACATCATAGGGAAGGGCAGCTACCTTATCCGCCTTCCCTGCCTCCGGCCTGACACACACAAACGGTCTTACAATCGCCATTTCCTCTCTCCTTTTCCACCAAGGCCCCCACAGCAGGTTTCCCAGCCATGAAGGCCCTAGAGTGTGTTTGAAAATTATACGAAACCGTGGCTTTTCCTGTCACGGACTTACAGATTTTATTTTACCACGCGCACCCGGAGGACTCCCTTGATTGCCCTCAGCTTCTCAATGGTTGATTCCTCCGCCTTGTGCTCCAGGTCCAGCAGCGTATAGGCGTATTTATCACGGCTCTTATTGGTCATGTCGGAAATATTCACGCCCTGGGAAGCCAGTGTTCCGGTAACCTGGCCAATCATGTTGGGGATGTTCATGTGCAGGACGGCCACGCGGCTTTCCGTCTGGCAGATTCCCATGTCGCAGGACGGATAATTCACGGAATTCTTGATATTGCCGTTCTCCAGGTAATCCGTTATCTCCTTCACGGCCATCACTGCGCAGTTGTCCTCGGACTCCTGGGTGGATGCGCCCAGATGGGGCAGCAGGATGACATTCTTCATATTGGCAACCTTGGGGTTGGGGAAGTCGCTGACATAGTAGCGGACCTTGCCTGACTCCAATGCGGCAGCCATATCGTCGTCATTAACCAGCGTATCCCTGGAGAAATTGAGGATTACCACACCGTCCTTCATCATCTCCAGTTTTTCCGAATTAATCATGCCCTTGGTGGAATCCAGCAGCGGCACATGGATGGTGATATAATCGCAGTCCTGGAAAATGGTGTCCACGTTGGTAATATGCTTTACGTTCCTGGACAGTCTCCATGCAGCGTTGACCGATATGTATGGGTCGTATCCATAAACTTCCATTCCCAGATGGGTGGCCGCATTGGCAACCTCTGCGCCGATAGCGCCCAGGCCCACGACGCCCAGCTTTTTTCCCTTTATCTCACAGCCTGCAAATGCTTTTTTGCTCTTCTCAGTATCCTTAGTGATATTGTCATCTTCCGCATTGGCCCGGCACCACTCAATGCCGCCCACAATATCCCTGGATGCCATCAGCATGCCTGCAATCACCAGTTCCTTTACGCCGTTGGCATTGGCGCCCGGTGTGTTGAATACCACGATTCCCGCCTCTGCGCACACATCCAGCGGAATGTTGTTCACGCCCGCGCCCGCGCGGCCGACCGCCTTTAAGTTTTCAGGGAACTCCATGTCGTGCATGGATGCGCTGCGGACCAATATGCCGTCAGCCTCAGCCATATGGGCTGTCAGCTCATAGTCAGCAGGAAATAACTCAGTGCCACATTTTGCTATTGGATTTAAGCAATGGATCTTTTTCATAATGATTACTCTCCTCTTTACCGAAACTCACTGCCAGCACCTGCACCGCGCCGGCTCCTATCTGCCATGTTTCTCTTCAAAATCAGCCATGAACGCCACCAGCTTTTCAACGCCTTCCATGGGCATTGCATTGTAAATGCTGGCGCGCATGCCGCCCACGGTCCTGTGTCCCTTCAGGTTCTCAAAGCCTGCTGCCTTGGATTCCTTTACAAACAGGGCGTCCAGTGCTTCGTCTCCCGTGACAAAGGGAACGTTCATCAGGGAGCGGTCCTTCTTCTCCACGGTTCCCTTAAACAGCCTGCTCTGATCCAGGAAATCGTACAGGATTTTCGCCTTTTTCTCATTGAATTCCTTCATGGCCTCCAGGCCGCCCCTGGCTTTCAGCCACTTAAACACCTTGCCGCACATGTAAATGCCGTAGGTTGGCGGTGTATTGTAAAGTGATTCTGCGTCCACATGGGTTTTGTAGCGGAGCATGGTGGGGGTTCCCGGTAACACATCCTCACCCACCAGGTCTTCCCTTATGATTACGATGACGGTCCCGGCCGGTCCCACATTCTTCTGCGCCCCGGCAAAAATCAGGCCATACTTTGTCACGTCAACGGGTTCGGACAGGAAACAGGATGACTGGTCGGCCACCAGAAGTTTTCCCTTGGTGTTGGGAAGGGTCCAGAACTTGGTTCCGTAGATGGTGTTGTTCTCACAGATATATACATAGTCAGCATCCTCCGACACATCCAGGTCGGAACAGTCCGGGATATAGCTGAAGGTCTTATCCGCGCTGGAAGCAATGGCATTGGCCCTGCCATACATCTGGCCTTCCTGGTACGCCTTCTTGGCCCACTGTCCGGTCACGATGTAATCCGCCGCCTTGTTCTTCATCAGGTTCATGGGCACCATGGCAAACTGCTGGGATGCGCCTCCCTGAAGGAAAAGCACTTTGTAATTGTCCGGAATATGTAAGAGATCCCGCAGATCTGATTCAGCATCTTTAATGATGGCGTCATAAGCCTTAGATCGATGACTCATCTCCATCACTGACATTCCTGTCCCCTTGTAATCCAGCATTTCTGCTGCGGCTTCCTTCAGGACGTCCTCCGGCAGCACGGCCGGTCCTGCTGAGAAATTGTAAACTCTGCTCATCTTGTTCTCCTCCTTAAATGGTTGTGGCTACTGCACATTTCCTCTTTATATATATACACAGATGACTTCCACCTATGCAGCCCATTGGGGATTGTGCCCGGAAATCCATTCCGCGGCACGCCCCGGCCAGCATAAGAGGAAGCCGTCTGAACGTATACACCATCGTACATCCGTCCCATTACCCCGCGCACTTTACCAAGGTAATCTGATAACGTTCCCGAAGTATTAAAGACTACTATACACTGTTTTTAATTAATTTTCAAGTCCGTATCGTCAAAAGCATCCGCAATCGGCGCTCCCGGCGATACCATGGGGAATACCTTGTCATCGCAGCTGATCTGACAGTCAATGACAACCGGCGCATTCAGGGAAATAGCTTCCCTCAGGGTCGGCTCCAGCTCCTCCTTCTGCGTTACCCTGTACGCCTTTGCGCCCATGGCCTCTGCAAGCTTCACAAAATCCACGGAATCATTGAGTATGGTCTGCGAGTAGCGTTTGCCGTAAAAGAGGGTCTGCCACTGGCGCACCATGCCCAGCACATGGTTATTCACAATCAGTTCCACCACAGGGATATTGTAGCGGGCGGCCGTGGCTATCTCATTCATGTTCATGCGGAAACAGCCGTCCCCGGCAATATTGATGACCGTCTTATCCCTGCAGCCCATCTTGGCTCCAATGGCGGCCCCCAGGCCGTAACCCATGGTCCCCAGGCCGCCGGAGGTAAGGAGGGTCCTTGGCTGGCGGTAATTGTAATACTGGGCAGCCCACATCTGGTGCTGTCCCACCTCAGTGACAATGACCGCGTCGCCCTGGGTCACCTCATTGACCGTCTGTATGATAAACGGTCCGGTGAGCATGTTCTTGTCATAACGCAGAGGATACATATCCTTCATGCGCTCAATATGCGCAATCCACTCATCATGGTTAATGGGGTCAAGGCGTGCGTTGAGCTTGCGCAGGATTACCTTCACATCGCCGATGATGCTGGCATCCACCTTAATGTTCTTATTGATCTCAGCCGGGTCGATATCCAGCTGGAGTATCTTTGCATTCCTGGCAAACTTGGAAGCATTGCCGGTCACGCGGTCACTGAACCTGGCTCCCACCACAATTAAAAGGTCTGCCTCCGTGATGCCGAAGTTGGAGGTCTTTGTCCCATGCATGCCCACCATTCCGGTGTACAGCTCATCGCATCCGTCAAAGGCGCCCTTGCCCATCAGGCTGTCTGCCACCGGGGCCTGAATCTTGTGGGCAAATGCCCTCAGCTCCTCAGCCGCATTGGACAGCACTGCGCCGCCGCCCACAAAGATGAACGGCTGCTTGGACTTGCGGATGATCTCAATGGCCCGCTCCATGTCCTCCTCACGGATGGTGTCGCTCTGGCGCACGATTTCCTCCGGCTCCTCCTTCTCATACTCGCAGGGGGCCGCCGTCACATCCTTGGTGATATCCACCAAAACCGGACCCGGACGCCCTGTCTGGGCAATGGTGAATGCCCTGCGGATGACCTTTGCCAGCCGGTTCACGTCCTTGACAATGAAATTATATTTGGTAATGGGCATGGTCACGCCCGTAATATCAATCTCCTGGAAACTGTCCTTGCCCAAAAGGCTGTTGGTCACATTGCAGGTAATGGCAACCACAGGCACAGAGTCCATGTAGGCGGTCGCAATACCCGTAACCAGGTTGGTTGCCCCGGGTCCCGAGGTTGCCAGGCACACGCCCACCTTGCCCGTGGCCCTTGCATAACCGTCCGCTGCATGGGCAGCGCCCTGCTCATGGGATGTAAGGATATGGGTAATCTCATCCTGATGCTGGTACAATGCGTCATATATATTCAGGATGGAACCGCCCGGATAACCGAACACAGTGTCCACTCCCTGTTCCTTCAAACACTCAACTACAATCTCTGCCCCCGTCAATTTGCTCATAATTACCGCACTCCTTTTCTTGTTATCTGTTCCGTGCCCTACTTTACCTGCAGCACAGCGCCCCTGTCAGCAGATGTCACAAGGGATGCGTACCTTGCCAGGTAGCCGGTTGTCACCTGGGGTGTCCTTGGCTGCCACTTTGCCTTTCTCGCAGCCATCTCCTCCTCTGAAACCAGGACATTCATCTGATGGTTGTCAATATCAATGGAAATGATGTCGCCTTCCTCCACAAGGGCAATAGGGCCGCCCACAGCTGCCTCAGGAGAAGTATGTCCGATGGATGCCCCCCTGGATGCCCCAGAGAAACGTCCGTCCGTTATCAGGGCCACGGATGAGCCAAGTCCCATGCCTGCAATGGCGGAAGTGGGGTTGAGCATTTCCCTCATGCCCGGGCCGCCCTTTGGTCCCTCGTAACGGATGACCACCACGTCGCCTGCCTTAATCTTGCCGCCCTTGATGGCGTCAATGGCATCTTCCTCGCAGTCAAACACCCTTGCAGGCCCTTCATGCTTAAGCATCTCCGGGGCCACGGCGGAACGTTTCACAACCGCGGAATCCGGCGCCAGGTTGCCTCTTAAGATGGCAATGCCTCCTGTCTCACTGTACGGATCCTCCACCGGACGGATGACATCCGGGTTCTTGTTGACACAGCCCTTTATGTTCTCGCCAACGGTCCTGCCCGTGACGGTCATGCAGTCCAGGTTCAGAAGGCCTTTCTTGCTGATTTCATTCATGACCGCGTAAATGCCGCCGGCTTCATTCAGGTCTTCTATATAAGTGGGACCGGCCGGTGCCAGATGGCACAGGTTCGGTGTCTTTGCACTGATTTCATTGGCAATATCCACATTCAGCTCAACCCCTGCCTCATGGGCAATGGCGGGAAGGTGGAGCATGCTGTTGGTGGAGCAGCCCAGGGCCATATCCATGGTAAGGGCGTTCATGAACGCTTCCTTGGTCATGATGTCCCTTGGGCGGATGTCCTGCCTGTACATCTCCATCACCTGCATCCCGGCATGCTTTGCCAGCTTGATGCGCTCGGAATACACGGCCGGTATGGTTCCGTTGCCCTTAAGCCCCATGCCCAGCACCTCTGTCAGGCAGTTCATGCTGTTGGCCGTATACATGCCGGAGCAGGAACCGCAGGTAGGACATGCCTTATTCTCAAATTCCCTTACGTCCTCCTCCGACATATTGCCGGCAGCATATGCGCCCACAGCCTCAAACATGCTGGAGAGACTGGTCTTGTGGCCCTTAACATGGCCTGCCAGCATGGGGCCGCCGCTGACGAACACGGTGGGGACGTTAATCCTGGCCGCTGCCATCAGAAGGCCCGGAACATTCTTATCACAGTTGGGAACCATGACCAGGGCGTCAAACTGATGGGCCAGGGCCATGCATTCCGTGGAATCCGCAATCAGGTCCCTGGTCACCAGGGAATATTTCATCCCGATGTGGCCCATGGCAATGCCGTCGCACACCGCAATGGCCGGGAACACCACCGGGGTTCCGCCTGCCATGGCAACCCCCAGCTTTACCGCTTCCACAATCTTATCCAGGTTCATATGGCCGGGAACAATCTCATTATAGGAACTTACAATGCCCACCATGGGCTTCTTCATCTCTTCTTCCGTCATACCAAGGGCATTGAACAGGGACCTGTGGGGCGCCTGCTGCATACCTGTCTTCACTGCATCACTTTTCATGTTGTATCCCCTTTCATTTATCTGGTTCCATACTAGGAAAATTCATTGCCACCGTCTACCGGATCCGCTCCGCAATCAGATCCCCCATGGCCGTGGTTCCCACCCGGGTGCATCCCTGGGACATGATATCCCCTGTCCTGTACCCGTCCGTAAGCGCGGACTGTACGGCTGCCTCAATGGCGTCCGCTTCCTTATCCAGGTCAAAGGAATATCTTAAAAGCATGGCTGCCGACAGGATGGTCGCCACCGGATTGGCTATGTCCTTACCCGCTATATCCGGGGCAGATCCGTGGCTTGGCTCGTAAAGCCCGAACCTGCCCTCATTCATGCTGGCGCTGGACAGCATTCCGATGGAACCGGTAATCATGCTGGCCTCATCCGAAAGGATATCGCCGAACATGTTCTCTGTAAGGATCACGTCAAACTGTCCCGGGTTCATGACCAGCTGCATGGCGCAGTTGTCAACCAGCATATGGGAAAGCTCCACCTGCGGATAATCCTTTGCAACCTCTTCCACCACCTTGCGCCATAACCGGGAGGAATCCAGCACATTGGCCTTATCCACGCTGGTTACCTTCTTCCTGCGCTTCATGGCAATGTCAAATGCCTTGACAGCAATGCGCCG
>JABLTT010019906.1_pt1 | contig 22792 bp, 17 predicted proteins | sample 7160061 | NCBI WGS metagenome assembly JABLTT01 (sample SAMN14651232, study PRJNA627086) | human gut metagenome | isolation source: feces | host: Homo sapiens
GACGGCGAGGGCGACGGTGCGTGCGAAGCGGTTGGAGTCGCCGGGCACGAACGTGTCGAACGTCGCATTCTTATTCAGATGCGTCTCCGGATCCAACGCCGGTCCACGCTCGCCGCTCTCGAACGATTGCGACGGGATCATGGCGGGGATGGGCAGCTGGCCCTGGACCGAGGTCTTGCCTGCATACGGGTCGAATGCCGACGGGGCCTCCGGCGTGCGTTCCTCGTGCCGGACAGGTTTGGCATGCGGCCGCTCCGGCTGCGCGGCAGGGCGTTCCTCGACGGCAGGTGCGATCTTGAACGCGGGGAACATCTCCTGTCCCGAAGCGATCCGTAGCGCATTCATCAATGATTCGTTGAGTGTGGTCTGCAATGTCTGCTGGACCTCGGCGTTGCTGACGCACAGCACGATGGTGGTGCCGAACACCGCTTCGGGCACCACGTCCTCGAACCATCCCTTTTCGCGGGCCGATAGTGTGCTGCTATGGAGAACGGCCAGCGCGTCCGACCAGATGTCGGCCGCCTGCGTTGCCGCAGGGTTGATCGTCGTATCAGCCACCAGGGTCCCTTTCCTCATCGCAGCGTGTTGTTGACAACTGAAATACAGTAGTCCATGTTTACTCCGAATCGAGGAAGTTATCCACACCCTTGCGTGTTGAAATGACTGGATTGTGAATAACATTCGTGTAATTTGTGGATAACTTTCCGCATATGTGCGGCACCATTCCAACGTTTTACGGCCGGTGTTTGTGAAGTTGGCTTGAACAAACGCGTCCGGTGTTTTGACTTGGGGTAGGGGTCAGAGTACGTTAGTAGAGCTTGACTCATGAGGAGCCACGCTCAGGCGTGGCAAAAACACCGGGAGCATTAGATTATGAAGAGGACATTCCAACCGAACAACCGCCGTCGTCACATGAAGCACGGTTTCCGTCTGCGTATGCGCACCCGTTCCGGCCGCGCCGTCATCAACCGTCGTCGCGCCAAGGGCCGCAAGTCCCTCTCCGCCTGATTCCAACAGCGCGGGACAGCGTGGAGCGGCTGAGGAGCCACCGTGAATTCGTCGCGGTGCTGAAATGCCGCCGCAGGGTCTCTGATTCGGACATCGTCGCGCACTATCTGGTACGCGGCGATGTTTCGGAGGCTGCAAACCCGGCGGATGTTCATCGTCGCCTCGGCCTCGCTGTGTCCAAAGCCGTTGGCAATGCGGTAACCAGGAATACCGTCAAACGTCGGTTCCGGGTATCGGCGGCACGTTATCAGGATGCGTTGCCCCCGAACTGCGATGTGGTGCTTCGGGCCAAGCCCAGCGCTTCATCCGCATCCTTCGCTTCGTTGGATAGCCAGATTCATTCCCTGTTCGAATCCATCGCACGCAAATCGGGACAACGATGAACGGCAGCGCAGGCAGGGGCATGATTCGGTGTATCCGGTGGTATCAGCGTCATATCTCCGCGAACACTCCTGCATGCTGCAAGTACTATCCCACGTGCTCTCGGTACGCCATAGAAGCCATTGAACGGTTCGGCGCGTGCCGTGGAGGACTGTTGGCGGTGTTGCGTCTGCTCAGATGCCGGCCGTGGAGTCGTGGCGGGATCGATGACGTACCCCAACGGTATTCGCTGTTCTACAGATTTTCCTGGTCCAAGGCTCACGAGGAGCCTCGGTTGACACCACTGGCCTGGGACGATAAGGAGAAGGCCTGATCATGAATACTTCGAACGAGTTTTTGCTGGATACCAGCTTCTTCGGTTGGCTGTACAAGATTCTGACGCCGATCGAATGGCTGATGACGCAGGTGATGAACCTGTTCCATGAATTCCTGAAGCTGCTGGGCATGTCGCCGATCGGTTTCTCCTGGGTGCTGTCCATCGTCTTCCTGGTGCTGGTGGTGCACGCGTGCATCTTCCCGCTGTACTACCGGCAGATGAAGTCGATGCGCAAGATGCAGGCGCTTCAGCCCAAGATGCAGCACATCCAGAACAAGTACAAGGGCAAAACCGATCAGGCCAGCAAAGAGGCGCTGAGCCGCGAGATGATGAAGCTGTACCAGGACAATGACGCGAACCCCGCCGGTTCGTGCCTGCCCATGCTCATCCAGGGCCCGGTGTTCATGTGCATGTTCTATGTGCTGTCCGCCATCCCCTACATCGCCGACGGCAAGCGTGCGGCCTTGGGCGCGTTCGACCAGGCGACCGCCGAGGAATTCTCCCAGACCACTGTGTTCGGGGTGAGCGTGACCGATAACTTCACCACGGCGGACACGTCGGGCAAGATCGTTATCGGCATCTTCGTGGCGCTGATGTGCGCCTGCATGTGGTTCATGCAGTACAACAGCATGAAGCGCAACATGAACCAGGAGACCATGGTCGGACAGGCCGCCATGATGCAGAAGATGATGCTGTGGGTGTTCCCGATCATGTACATCTTCTCCGGCATCGCGATGCCGTTCGCCGTGCTGGTGTACTGGCTGACCAACAACATCTGCAACCTGCTGCGTTCGATGTGGCAGATCTACAACTTCCCGACCCCGGGTTCCCCGGCGTCCGAACGCAAGAAGATCCGCGACCATGACCGTGAGAACGCCCGCCGTGCCAAGGCGGGCCAGATCTCCCTCGAAGAGGAGGAGCTGGTCAAGGCCAAGGAGGAGGCCGAACGGCGCGAGACCCAGGGCTATCAGCGCCAGCAGCCGCAGCGTAAGAAGCGGAAGAAGAAATAACGATCGTTGCGTCCCCGCCGTATGTCGGATGGTGGGGACGCATCCTTTTCCGATACCGCGTAAGCTCGGTATCGGTGAACGACTTGAACAACAACCCCTCGAGTAAGGAGTACAGAACAATGGCGCAGGATGACGACGAGAAAACGATGGATCAGCTCAATGATGAAGCCGACATCGCCGCCGATTATCTTGAGGGCCTGCTGGATATCGTCGATTACGAAGGCGATATCGAGCTGGGCGTCCGCAACAACCGCCCCATGGTGCAGATCGTTGCCGATGATGATTCGGACATCAAGCATCTGATCGGCCGTCATGGCGAGGTGGTGGATGCGTTGCAGCAGCTGACGCGCCTTGCGGTGCAGCAGAAGACCGGCGAGCGTTCCCATCTCATTGTGGATGTCGATGGATTCCTGAAGCGTAAGCGTCAGCATCTGCGTGACGTTGCGTTGGATGCCGTGGACGAGGTGCGTGAGACCGGCGAGCCGGTCAACCTCAAGCCGATGAATTCCTTCGAGCGCAAGGTGATCCACGATGTGGTGCGCGAGGAGGGGCTCAAGTCCCGCTCGCATGGCGAGGAACCCCATCGCTACGTGACGGTGTATATGAAGGCCGGTAACGACGAGTGATGTCCACATTGTGGACATTGGGTTTCGAAGTATAAGATATGATGGAGGGCCGTTGTCGGTCCTCCATCATTGTATGTATCGAATGAGAGGATGCGTTCATGCCCGAAGATGCCGAGATTCATGATCCGTTGGATGATTCTCCGATTCTCGAAGAGGTGCTTGGGGAGGCGCTGCCGCGCTTGCGGAAGTTTCACGTGAAACTTTCCACGGAAGGGGAGCCCAGAGGACTGATCGGGCCAAGGGATGTCGGAATCCTGTGGGAGCGGCACATCCTGAATTCGGCGGCCATCGTGCCGTTCATCCGACGCGAGATCGGCAAGACGAACGCATCGATTGCGGATGTCGGCAGTGGCGGGGGATTCCCGGGTATTGTGGCTGCGGCTTGCATGCCGGAACATCGCTTCACGTTGATAGAACCGATGGAGCGTCGTGTGGAATGGTTGCATGAGTGTGTGGAGCTTATGGAGCTGTCCAATGTGACGGTGATCAGGGCGCGCGCCGAAGAGATCATCGCTGCGCTGAAGCGGCGAGATGCGCAGGTGCGACCGTTCGATGCGGTGACCTGCAGGGCTGTGGCCCCCATGACAAAATTGACCGGCTGGACGTTGCCGATGCTCAAGCCCCAGGGCAGCCTGATCGCCTTGAAGGGGCGTTCTGCCCAGGCGGAACTGGACAAGGCCGAGCGTGTTATTCGTACCGCCGGGGGTATGCGCGCACGCGTGGTTGTGGCCCCGGTCGGCGGTGATCTGGAGCCGACCCACGTGGTTATTGTGCGTAAACGATAAGGGTTATCCACAGTTATCCACGTATGTGTGGATAATTCTGTGGATAACTTTTTCGTTGGAATTGCAACGATTATCGGCAATATGAGACGACTTGTGGATTGAGTTATCCACATTGTTACTCACACTATCCACATGGTTAATGAAAGGCTCTGTTAAACCAGTTTTGGCATATACGTCCTCTAGTGTAGCTACACTGTAGTTATATTCACGAGGAGGTGGCCGGCATGAACTTCATCACGGAGATTCGCCGGATACTCGGCCGGATGGGCGCGGAGGAACGACGGCGGGCGGTGGAGGCGCTACGGGAACTCATCTACGAGGACGCCTACGAACGCACATGCCCCACCGACGACGGGGACAACGTGGCTTGTCGCAGATGCGGGAGCCTCGCGGTCGTCCGCAAAGGACACGACCGCGACGGCATCCAACGATGGATGTGCAAGGACTGCCACAGGACGTTCCGAGACGCGCCGGACACCATCATCACGCGCAGCCGTCTCAAACCGGCCGTATGGATGCGATACCTCGAATGCTTCGTTGACCTGCTGCCGTTGCGCGAATGCGCGAAACGATGCAAGGTGTCGCTGCGCAGCGCATGGCTGATGCGCATGAGACTGATAGAAAGCATCCGACTACACCTGCCGGACTTCCACGCGGGCGCGGGCATGCGCGTGCAGCTCGACGAGACGTACCTGCGGGAGAGCTTCAAAGGCAACCACACCAAGGGACAGTTCACGTTGCCGCGCCCACCCCGCCATCGCGGCACGCCCGCGTCCAGACGCGGACTCTCCAAGGAACAGATATGCGTGATGACCGGCGTGGACGACATGGGCGGTGCGTTCCTCGCCATGAGCGGACGTGGACTGCTGTCGAAGGACAGGGCGCTGGCGACGCTCCATGGACGGCTGGACAGGGGCGCATATGCCATGGCCGACGCCGCCGCAGCCTACCCGCCAGCGATGAAGGAGCTTGGCGTCGAGTTCACCGGCACGGACGCCAGCAATCACGCCATCAACCGCGTGAACACGCTCCACTCCCAGCTCGCGGGGTTCCTCGCCGGATTCCGCGGCGTGAGCACGAAGCTGCTGGACGAATACCTCGCATGGTTCCTGTGGCGGCGCACGTTCCGCGACGACGCGGCGGACTGCGCCGCACGGCAGGTCAACGCCACGGAATACCACGGCACGGTGCGCGAATGGTCGCACGTCACACCACCATACATGGACTACTGGGGCACGGCGGACTAAGATTGTATGTACACTGTAAACATCCAAGGAAAGGACGCCCTCGTATGGCAAACACGCCAACCACAACCATGCGCCTCGACCCCGAACTCAAAGACGAGGCACTGAAAATACTCGAACCACTGGGACTGACATTGACCGGAGCCGTCAACATCTTTCTCAAGGCCGTTGTTCGGGAACAAGGCATGCCATTCGACCTTCGGGTTGAAGAAGAAACGGACTGACCTTATTTCATGCGATGAAGGCATTTGTCTCCAGCGGGACAACAGGTATATGGGAGAGAGGAATCAGGGATGGACAGCGGCGGTCTTTTGGACATCGACACAACTGGGCTGAAGTCACGGCAGCTTGACGGCATCCTCAAATCAACTGAGTATAAAACCGCCTTGCGCCGGATAGCGAAGAATCTGCGTGATGAGGCTCCGAAAGTCGAGAATGAAAGCACCATCGAGGCCAGATTCGACCAGTATCTCACCCTCCTATTCGACAAGCTCTTTTCTTCACTCGGATTTAATTACAAGCCAACCAAGGAAAAATCCGTAGATACCGTCAGGGCAGTCACCAAGGGTCATGCTGACACAACCGAGGGCAATGTTGTCATCGAGTTCAAGCAGTGGGCGAAACTACTCTCGGAAAAAGACCGACAATCAGCATTCGAACAAGTCATGGACTACGTTGACGGCTTTAACAAGAAGGGCGACATTAAGACATTCGCCATGGTAACGGACGGATACCATACCTTGACGCGGGTCTTGGGAAGTATTTGGAACAAATCCGATACCACAATCGAATATGAACCGTTGAACGAGGGGCATCTCGACACGCTCGTTCGTGCATTACTGGGGCTTGGTCAGAAGTCCCTGACTCCCGAGCATTTGGTGGAGGACTTCGCGGAAGACGACACCTCACCGACGAGGCGTCTCGCGTCACAGCTCTACCGCGTCCTTACGGAAACCCCGTCAGCCAAGACGCGCATGCTGCTTTCTGAATGGAAGCATCTTTTCCAGTTATCCCATGATGACGTGGCGAGTCAACAACAGGACATAAAAAAACGATGCACGGCCCTCGAACAGTGTCTAGGCGAGGAACTCCTTACCCCCGACGACGAGTACAACGCACTCTTCGCATTACAGACCTCCTACACCGTTCTTATTAAATTGCTGGCATTTAAAGCGGTCTCGCAGGTGAAAGAGGATGAAGGCAACTGCGACTTCGGCGACTTGGCAGATAACAAGCCCGAAGAACTTAGGCGGCAGATGGAGCTGCTGGAGTCTGGCGAGATCACTCGTAACTACGGCATCCATAATCTGCTTGAAGGTGACTATTTCTCATGGTACGCGGCGTCTAACCAGTGGAACAGTGAAATAGCTACGGAAATCAGCAGGATGGTGAGCAGGCTCAATGTATACCAGACGCACGGTGTCTTCTCGTCCGAGGAGCGAACCCAAGATTTCTTCAAAATCCTGTATCACAAGGTAATGCCCAAGGAAGTTCGTCACTCTCTCGGAGAGTATTACACTCCCACATGGCTTGCCAACCGGACGGTCGAACGTGCCCTTAATCTCCTGAAGCAAGAACGTGGTGGAGTTCTGTGGAAATGGCGTGCTTTGGACCCGACGTGCGGCAGTGGCACATTCATCTCTTGTCTTATCGACAAGGTGATTAAAGAGAATCCTTCGCTGAGTGGCGAGGATATGCTGCGGGAAATTACGACGCGAGTGGTGGGCATCGATATGAACCCGTTGGCCGCGTTGACCGCGCGCGTCAACTATTTCCTCAACATCGCGCGATTCATCTCGTTCTCTTCGAGCATTGACATCCCGGTTTACACCGGCGATTCCGCGTATGTTCCGACTCCCGTTGAAGAGCAAGGTGAACAATTCCTTGAATACTCCCTTGACACCGAAAAGGGACCGTTGTCGTTGCGATTCCCCGTGGCTGCCATGTCCGATTTGGGGAACTTCTCAGAGACGATGAACGAAATCGAATATGACATCAAACTGAAGAGCCTTGAAGGCGTCACGAACAGACTGCGACGGCTTCTGCCCGCAGATAAACGAGATAATGAGGCAATCAACGAAGCTCTTGAGAAGACGGCCGCAACGTTCATCGAGTTCGAGAAGAACGATTGGAACGGAATCTGGGCGCGTGTTGCAGCGAATTATCTGACCACTTCCGAAATCGGCAGCTTCGACATAATTGTCGGCAACCCGCCGTGGGTGGACTGGAAGAATCTGCCTTCCCAATACAGGAATAGGATTAAGAGTCTCAGCATTACTGACACGATTTTCTCGGGCGACGGCTTTTCGGGAGGCATCAACCTAAACATCGCCGCGCTGATAACGAATGTCAGCATGGATAAATGGCTTGTCCCAAACGGCATTCTCGGCATGCTTATGCCCGATACATTTCTTAAACAACGCACTTATGAGGGATATAGGCGGCTTGTGTTCAGCAACCATACCCACGGCGCATTCTTGGCTTTTGACGACTGGACCAAGGCCGGGCAACCGTTCGACCATGTGTCCCAGAAGTTCCTCGGCTATTACATCGCGCGGAAAGGCAACGAGACGGAATCAGCCCTGCCTGTTACCAGTTTCAAGAAGAAACCTCTGGTCGATGTCAGTGTCGAACGACTGGAACTCAGCAAATCCTTTGACGTTACAGAAAAGAAAGCTATCCGACCCAGCTCCATGCCCAATCGCACCAATCTTGTCATCTGCGATTCCAGAAACGCCGAGGCATTCCGACTTGTGGGGCGAAGGGATGCGGAGTACATCGGCCGTGAAGGCATGAGGTTCTTTCCGCGCGAACTCATGCTCTTCGAACTCATTGACGTGAATGACGGAGAAACAATCCTAGTGCGGAACGTGCGCAACAGCAAGGCGCAGCATCGCGTTCCCCAACAGCACATAAGGATGGAGTCTTCCGCCTTGCGCCCATTGGTGCAAGGCAAGCAAATCCAGCCCTTCCACGTCGAATGGGACGGGATATATGTGCCGTTCCCCTACAAGGAAGATTACAGCACACGCAAGGCGATTCCTGAACAGTCGCTACATGACGAATGGCCTTGCCTGTATCGCTACTACGCCCTTCACAAGGACGTTTTTCAAGAGCAAAGCAAGTTCTCCTCCCGGCTGGTCATGGCAGATGACGCACCCTTCTATTCCATTGCGCGCGCGGGCGATTACCGGTTTGCCCCACGTTATGTGGTGTTCCGCTCCAACAGCAGGTGTGTGGCGGCCGTCGTGGAGAAGGTAGACACACCATGGGGTCCGGTTCAACCCGCCTTTCAGGACCATGCCCCGACCATTTCTCAACGTCCAGATGGAAGCTGGCTGAGCGTCGAAGAAGCAGATTATATCGCCGGTATCATCAACTGCGATGTGGTATGCGATTACGTCTCACTTTCCGCTGATTTGCGGTCCATCCCCATCAATCCTCCTCGCTATCAGATTCCTCTGTATGGGCAAGGAGAAAAATCCATCATCGAAAAACAGCGGCAGATCTCAGAACTTTCCAAACAGGCGAGACAGCAATGGAATGATACGACGCTCGTCAACGAACGACGTACCGAAATATCACGGATTTACCTCGACATGCTGCGAGAAATTCAGTAAGTCTACACAGGCCCCTCATTTTGTCGATGAGGGGCCTCCAGCATATCGAAGCAAGTCAACCCAAATCCAATAAAAGTCGCTTGCAAGCTAATCTATGTCAAAACTGATTTAACAGAGCCTAATGAAACCGGTGCAATGTCCATGCGCACCGTGAGACTGGAAGATACTGCATACACTGAGGAGGGCTGTTCATGGCGGAGCAACAACACAGGATCGAATCTGCCGCTGAGACGATTCATCGGATCTTTCAAGGCGGTGGTTCGCCGTTGGGCGCCGACATGGTTGATGCCGCCAGCAGGTATCGCCGACTCCAGCAGGTCGATTTCCCTCGTCCGCAACGGACGCGGTGCATCGCCGTGGCCAACCAGAAAGGCGGTGTAGGGAAGACCTCTACGGCGGTGAACATCGCCGCGGCATTGGCCGATCATGGCGCCCACGTATTGGTTATCGACATGGATCCGCAGGGTAACGCTTCCACCGCATTGGGGATCAGGCACTCATCAGGGCAGCCTTCGGTTTACGACGTGCTGGAGGGACGGCTGTCTATTGCGGAAGTGATGCAACCGTGTCCAGATTTCCCGTCCCTAGAGGTGGTGCCGGCCTCCATCGATCTGAGCGGCGCCGAGTTGGAAGTGGCGGATATGCCCGACCGCACCTTCCTGTTGAAGCGGGCGTTGGACACACACCTAGCGGACAATGATCTGGACTATGTCATCATCGACTGCCCGCCGAGCCTGGGGCTGCTGGTCATCAACGCGATGTGCGCGGTCACGGAGATGTTAATCCCGATCCAGGCCGAATATTACGCGTTGGAGGGATTGGGCCAGCTCATCAACACCATCGGGCTGGTGCAGGAGCATTACAATCCCGCGCTGATCGTTTCCACGATGTTGGTCACGATGTTCGACCGCCGTACGTTGCTGAGTCGTGAAGTCTTCGACGAGGTGAAGAAGCATTATCCCACCATCGTGCTGGACACCACCATCCCACGTACGGTGAAGATCTCCGAGGCCCCCAGCTTCAATCAGACCGTCATCCGCTACGACGCACATGGCGTGGGTGCCATCTCATATGGCGAAGCGGCATTGGAAATCGCACGACGTTCGCCGATGGTGTTGGATGCCATCGACAAGAGGAAAGGGGAGCGCTGAGATGTCCTCACGTTCACGTTTGGGTAAGGGATTAGGCGCATTGTTCCCTGCGCTGCCTGGCGAGGCCATGCCATCCGAAACGGTGACGCCCGAATCGGCAAAACCCGAAACGCCTCCGCATGACGAAGCGAAGCAGGCTGCCGCGCCGTCCGAGCCGAAGGCATCAGGCACCACCAGAAGCGGCCGGAAGACCTCGGGCAAGCGTGCGTCGATGCCGTCGTTGGACACCATCGTGCATCCGAGCGACATGTTCTTTGACACGACCTTGGCCCAGCCGTCGGCACCTGCCCCGAAATCCAAGGAACCCGAACCGAAGGTTTCACGTGAAACATCCGAGGCCGAGCCGGAGGTGGAGCTGCGGCCGGTGCAAGGCGGGTATCTGGATGAGCTGCGGTTGGACGCGATCGTGCCCAACGCCCACCAGCCGAGAACGATATTCGATGAGGATGATCTTCGCGAATTGTCTGAGTCGATCCGCGAGGTCGGCGTCCTGCAGCCCATCGTAGTCCGCCGGCTGACCCCAGGCCAGTATGAGCTGGTGATGGGTGAACGGCGTTGGCGTGCTTCGAAGCTGGCGGGATTGGAATCGATTCCGGCCATCGTCAAGACAACGTCGGATAACGATATGCTGCGTGACGCGTTGCTGGAAAACCTGCATCGTGTCGCATTGAATCCTCTGGAAGAGGCTGCCGCCTATCAACAGATGATCGATGAATTCGGATTGACGCAACAGCAACTCTCAAAATCGATCTCCAAGTCGCGCCCGCAGATCGCCAACACCCTGCGACTGTTGAATCTCCCGGTCACGGTGCAGAAGAAGGTCGCATCGGGTGTGCTTTCTGCCGGACATGCCAGGGCGTTGCTGGCGTTGCCCACCGAAGAGGCGATGGAGAAGCTGGCCGATCGCATCATCGGCGAAGGGCTTTCGGTGCGCAGCACCGAAGAAATCGTCTCGATGCAGGTGGCGGCGTCGGAGCAGCCCAAGAAACGCAGGACTCATACCGCTAATCCTTGGGTTGGGTCGGCCATCCAGCAATCGCTGGAGAATCGTTTCGATACCAAGGTGTCCATCAAGGGTACGGCGAAGCATGGTCGCATCGAGATCGTGTTCTCTTCGCCGGAGGATATGGACCGCATCATGAAGCTCTTGGTTCCCGAATCCTCGACGCTTCAGGATGACGACCAAGCGGGATGGGTATAAAGAACTGCCGTGAACAAAGTTTCACGTGAAACAAAAGCCCCGCACACCACGGTTCCATGTTGTGATGTGCGGGGCTTCCGCGTTGAATCAGTGGGGGAGATTAGTCGCCCGACAGATACCGTTGCGCATCGAGTGCGGCCCGGCATCCCATGCCGGCCGCGGAGATGGCCTGACGGTAGACGCGATCCACGGCATCGCCGGCGGCGAAGACGCCCGGAACGGATGTGCGGGTCGAAGCGCCGTCCACAAGAATGTAGCCGTCGTCATCGAGTGCCAGGGCACCGTGGAGGAAATCGGTGGCGGGGGTGTGCCCGATGGCCACGAAGATGCCGTTCGCCGGAACATCGGTCACCTCATCGGTGGCGCGGTTGCGCACGGTGATCGATTCGGCACCGGCGTCGGAGCCGTTGACCCGCTCGACCACGGTGTTCATCATCAACGTGATATCCGGGTTGGAACGGACACGTTCCTCCATAATCTTCGAAGCGCGGAATTCGTCACGACGGTGAATCAACGTGACCGAGGAACCGAATCGGGTGAGGAACAGCGCCTCCTCGCAGGCGCTGTCGCCGCCACCGACGACCACAATCGGCTTGTTGCGGAAGAAGAATCCGTCGCATGTGGCGCAGTAGGAAACACCGCGCCCGGCGAAAGTCTCCTCACCGGGAACTTGGAGCTTGCGCACCGTGGATCCGGTGGTCACCACAACGGTGCGGGCCTGGAACACATCACCTTGATCGCAGGTGACAGTGTGAACGTCATCGCCGAAATCGACGGATACCACGTCGTCCCAGACCAGACGGGCACCGAACTGTTCGGCCTGCCGCTGCATGGCATCCATCAGATCAGGGCCCAGAATCCCGTCGGGGAATCCGGGGAAATTCTCCACGGTGGTGGTATTGACCAGTTGACCACCAGGTGTGAGGGCACCCGCTATAACCAGCGGGCGGTACCCGGCGCGGCCCAGGTAGATGGCCGCGGTGTAGCCGGCGGGGCCGGAACCGATAATGACAACATCCTGAATATCGCTCATGCCTCAACAATATCCGAACACATGGGATGACGCATCGTCGTTTCCGTTCACAGGGAAATTGCCGCTCGCTTTGGTTCAGACTTCCGTGGCGTGACGGAAGGACTCATTGAACTTCCGCCAGTGCCGGCCGAATCCGGTCAGTGCGAAAACGCCGACATAGCAGCCGCCGATGATGGCGAATGCCAACGGTAGCGGCATGGCCTGGCCCAGATAACCAGCCAGCACGCTGCCGAATGGCATGCCGGCGGGTGACCGCTGCGGTCAGCGCGCCCAACGTACGTGCGCGGATATCGCCGGGGATCAACGCATAAAGGATGGTGTCGATCATCGGGTTGATGGAGCCGGCGGACAACCCCGCTACGGCGATGACCGCCAGGACCATGGGGAACGGAATCTGCGCGGCCATACAGCAGCACGGCGGCAGGCAGGCGCAGACGAACATCAGCAGGAACACCCACCGTGAGGAATAGCGACGGCCGAATGCGCCATAACAAGCCGCACCTGTCAGTGCGCCGGCGGCGAATATTGCGGGCATCACGCCGTACCATGCGCCGTCACTGGAAACGGTGCGGGCATACAGCGCCCACAGCACATTCATGGCGGCCGAGTCTAATAGATTGGTGAGCACCACCATAATGACGATGGCCCGGACCAGGGGAGTGCGCACGATGAAGGCTGCTCCGGCAAAGAAATCACGTAAGGACATGCCATCGGAGACCGGGGCGGTGGCGCCGCGAACGCCTTCCTGCCGCAGTGCTGCATCCGATGGGACCATGAGCATGGTCACGGCGATGGAGATCAGGAAGCAGACCGCATTGATGTACAGGGCCATATCGAGGGAGGCCAGGGATACCACTACGCCGGCCGCGGCCGATCCCAGCATGGTGGCCAGTCTGCCGAGGGTGGAGCGGATGCCTGTGGAACGCGTCAACGGTACGCCTGCCAATCGGGTGAGATCCGGAATTTGGCTGGCCCGTGCTCCCGAACCGGGAGCATCCATGAGATTGGATAGGAACACCAACGTCAGCAATGCCCACAGCGGCAGCATGTGCAGTTGCGCCAGCAGGCCGAGGACGAGCACGGTCACAACGCTGGCCGCATCGGATATGACGCTGGTGGTGCGGTACCCGATGCGGTCCGCGAAAGATCCGCCGGCGAGGGCGCCGATCACGATTGGCAGAGAGGCCGCGGCACTGCTGAGCCCGACCTCGGCCGCCGAGTAGCCTTGGTTGAGTACGATCAACGGGATGGCGATGGTGGTCATGGCGTTGCCTGCGCGGGAGAGTGCGTCAGCGCCAATCACACAGTACAGCGGCAGGGAGCGATGATGGCCGGACAAGGCTGGGTCCTCCTTATATGCAAAACGTTCCGAACCCCGTACGATGCAGGGTTCGGAACGTTCCCGTGGAAACCACAAGGGAAGACGGATCAGAAGAACTGGATCTCGTCGATGTACAGCTGGTTCTGCGGCAGACCCTCGGTCGGCACCCACAGCAGGATATCCTGGGTGTTCACCATCTTGTCGAACATGACCTCGGTGGTGCCGCCCTCGGCGAATGTGAACTCCGCCACCTGTTCGCCGGCATTGGGGTCGGTGGTGTTGACCTTGACATACCCGCGTCCGCCGGAGGAGCGGATGGTGATGACCATACGGTAGACATCCTGCGGCTGGGCCAGATGTACCGCGTAGCCATAGCCGTTTGCCGACGGTGCGTTGATGAACGATTCCGACTGGATCTCGAACGGCGTGGTGTTGACGTGGCGAGGAGTTGGTACGGCGGAAGCTTCTTTGTCCGCAGTGATGAGCTCGCGTGGCACGTCGGGCTTGTCCTTGGCATCCTCGGACTTGCCGTCCTGCCCATCCTGTTCGGTCGAGTCGGTCGTATCCGACTGGTCCTCGGATTCATCGGCTTCATCCTCGGTCTTGTCCTCGTCCTTGGCGGTGTCGTCGGACTCGTCGTCGGATGCGGCGGTTGCGTCATCGCCGCCGAACGGCACCTCGTCGGGGTTGAACTCCGGCCAGGCCTCGCCATCGGTCTGGGTGACGTTCGGATCGCTCGAGTTGTTGGACAGGATGTGCATCGTACCGCACAACGCCGCAATCAGAACGACCACGGCGGCGATGATCGCCACGGTCTTGGTGGTGTACCGGCCGAAGATCGTCTGGTCGGATACGTCCTCATCGTCCAGATCCTCGGCGCGCACCACCTGCGTCGGCGTGAAGCTGGGCGGAACCGTTCCGTCCGGTACCGCCTGCTCGGTCTGCAAGGCACGGGCGGAAGCGGAGTCAACGGGAACGCCGTTATCGTCGATGACGGGGATGCGGCTGGTCTCCTCAAAGGGATTGGCCGGTTCGACACGTACGCCGGACACATCCAGCGGAACCGTCAACCGTTCGTTGCCCAACGGTTCCTGTGTCGGGTACTGGCCGCCGAACAGGTTGTCGGAGTCTGCGGTATGATGCCCCGAATCGATGCCTTCGGCCAGCAGCGCACGTCCCTTATGCCAGAGCGACTTGACGGGATTGGCGGTTGCGGCCGCGACGGCGGCTGCCGGTGACGATTGCTCCGCTGGCGTGCTGTCCTCGGCGGCAGCCGGTTCGTCGGCAATCGGTCGGGAGGTCACCAGCTCGGGCAGCGGGAGGAGATCCTCGACGGCGGTCGGACGAATCGCGATACGTTCGATGGAGGCCTGACCGGCGGCGGAGGGGGGAGCGAGATGCTGATCGCCCAACTCCGGAACGGTGACCCACGTGTTCAGCAACGCCATGAACTCGGGAATCGAGGCCAACGGCGTATCCTCATCCCCGATGCGCAGTCCGCGGGAGCAGATCAGTCGGAATTCATACGGCGTATCCTCCGGCAGCGTTTCCACGTCTGACGCTGCATCGAACCGGCGATGGGTCAGCAACTGGTACAGCAACGCCGAAAGCTGACGGACCGCAAGTTCCTCGGCGGAAGGAACGTCGGTGGATTCGACGGGATCCGCAATCATCATGCTCACCGGAGTGTCCGCCAACTGGACACCAGATGTGGACACGCGCACGGTATCCGCGTCGATCGCATGGTGCACGACACCGTTGTCCATGAGGTGCCGCACCGTATAGGCGGTGTCTCCGATGATGGAGCGGACGGCGTCGTATCCCAATGCACCGAACTGCTCACTGCCCAGGTACTCGGACAGGCTCATGCCGGCATCGGGTTCGGTCACGACGATTAGCGCGTCATCCTCATGATGGATATGCAGGATAGGTGTGCAACGGTGCTCGTTCGACGCCGCAAGCACCGATGCGGCGGTATCGGCCTCCCCGACGGCCGTTGCGTCCAGGATGATGAACAGCTGGCATTCCTGGTCAAGGATCTGATCGGTGGCCTTCCAGACCTGCAGCCCCTGTTCCTCGCATAGCGGCGACACCAAAACGTAACGGCTGATGATGGCATCTCCCAACTGCGGTCTCATGCTTCCCTCAACTCCCGAGCACACTGAAATGGACGCTTGTTGCGAACTAGTAGCTATTGTATCGGCGGGGATAGCCGAAGAATCCGGGGTGTCCCGCGGCTTCTGCCCCTTTGCGGTATCCGCGGCGCCGCTGCGCGCGGTACGGCCGCCAAACCGGGAACGCACCATGCCGATCGCCGCCAGAAGCTCATCGGAACGCATCAGCCACAGGGCGCCCACGTACACCACGGTGATCACGATGGTCGATACCACGCATATGCCGACGGCCTGCAGCCAGTTCACCGCATCGGCGCCGAAATCGGCACCGACCAATGCATACACCGGATCCAGCAGGACAATGCCCACGGCCGCGGCGGCAACGGCGGCCGCTATGGCCTTGCCGTACGAACGTGCCAATCGCATGCCGTCGATTCGATTGCCGAACCGGCGGCGCAGCATCCACAACAGCAGCGGGAAGCACAGGATGTTGCCCACGGACACGGAAGCGCCCAGCGCGGTGACCCAGTATTGCGGCGGCAACAGGAACGTGGCCGCAACCACGGTGATTACCTGCACACCGGAGGCGGCGAATGCGAACACGAAGGGATGCTTGCCATCCTCGAACGCGAAGAAGGTGCGCTGAATAATCAGATACGCCGAGGTCATCGGCAGACCGATGCCCAGGCCCACCAACGGCCCCGCAATCAGCAGCGCCTCGTCCACGCTCACCGACGGCAGCAGCGCCAGGGTGATCGGCGCGGGAATCACCACAAACGCGGCCGCGAAGAAGAACATCAGCACGCCGACATTGCGCAACGCCGAACTGAGCTGCCGGCGTGCGTCATCGAGATCATGATCAGCCAGTGCGCGGGAGATCTGCGGGAACATCGCGGTCGCCACCGACACGGCGATCAGCGAGTACGGCAGCATGAACAGGGTATAGGCGTTCTGGTAGGTGGCGTTGCCCGCCACGTCGAACTGGCTGAGCCCCAGCCGCATCTCGGCGGTCTCCGGGGCGTTGGTGGTGATGCGGGTGTTGATGATATTGGCCAGCTGGTTGATGACCACCACGCCGACGCTCCACGCGGCAACCGGCCCCATCGAACGCAGGCCTATGCCCTGCAGCCCCCAGCGCGGACGGTAGCGGATGCCGATGCGAGCCATCGGCACGAACAGGATCAACGCCTGGAACGCCACACCCGCGGTCCAGGCACCCGCGGTCAGCGCCAGCTTATCGGCGGTCCAGAACTCAACCGATTGCTGGTCGGCCCCGCCGAACAGCAGGATGAACACCGTGAACCCGATGCAGCTGATCACGTTGGCGCCCACGGAACTCCACGCGTAGGTGCCGAAATGGTTCTTGGCCGCCAGAATCTGGCCGATGACGGTATACAGTCCGTAGAAGAAGATCTGCGGCATGCACCACAACGTGAAGGCGTTGGTCAGGGCGGTCAGTTCCGGACTGCCGTTCAAGTACAACGTCGTCAGCAGCGGCGTGGCCGCGGCCATGAGGGCCGTGACCGCCAGCAACAGGACGATGGCCACGGTGATGAGCTTGTCGAGCCGTTCCTCGGCGTCCTTGCTGTTCAGCGTGCGCACGATCTGGGGCACCAGCACGGCGTTGAAGATGCCGCCGGAGACCAGCGTGAACATGACCTGCGGAATCATGGCGCCGGCCTGATAGGCGTTGGCCGCCATGCCGGTGGTGCCCATCGCCGCGGCGAGCAGGATGGTGCGGATCTGCCCGGTCACGCGCGAGGCCGCGGTGCCGGAGGCCATGATCAGTGAATTGCGTCCGATTGAGGAGCTCATTCGTCGGGGTCCTTTACACGGTGGAACTGTCGCCAGAGGCCTGCGATGCCGAGCAGCACGGCGCAGACGATGATGATGAACCCGCTCATGTCGCTGATCTGCAACGCACTGGTGATGGTGGTCGATTGCGCGGCACCGAACGCGTTCCCCTCACGGTCCAGCAGCATCAGCTGCGCGTTGGCCGTGCCCGAGGTCGACACGCGGATGGCCAGGGTGGTCTGCTCCTCGCTGGTCGGCGGCACGACCACGTCGACCAGCCGGGAGGTGACGATGGTCATGGAATCGGTGGTCGCCGAAACCTGGACCCGTACCGGGTACGGCAGGGCATTGCTGACGGTGACGGGCATATTCGCCGTTTCGCTGACCACGTTCAGGCTTTCGATGGGGGTGATCCTGACGGCGTCGGGCAGGGTCTCGGCGATGGTCCGAGGCCCGGCGAGCATGGCGCTGTCCGCGGTGGAGTTGTAGGACAGCGCATGCAGGGCGCATCGCCGGTTCACGGCCAGCAGTTGGTCGACCCATGCGGTGGTGTCCTCGGAACGATGCGTCACGCTGTCGGCATCCTGGCGGGCCAATGCCTGGGTGTCCTCGCTGGCCTTCATCGATTCCTCCTGCGCATCGGTGAGGACGGAATCACGGAAGCGGATGACGACGTCGTTGGCGTTGCCCAAGGCGTCCAACGCGGGTGTGAACCGCTCGGATACGGCCTGTCCGGCGCCATCGCCGTCGGGCACGGCGAGCAGTGCGTCCTGTCCGGTGGCGGAGGGCGTGGCCGACATAAGCGTGTGCAGGTCCGTCATCTGCAGCCAGGGCGACTGTTCGATGGCGGACAGCAGGGCGTCCAATGTGGCGGTGTCCGTGGAGGAGTCCAGGCAGATGAGCAGGTTGCGCTCCGTATAGGGCTGCTCCATCTGATAGAACGCGCTTTGCGCCACGAATCGGGCCAGACGGCCGCCCGCGGTGCGTTCCGCCGTGGCGGCCTCACTGGTGGCCTGGCCCTGCGCCAATCCGCTGAGGACGGGCTGCGCCGCGAGCACGGTGACATCGCCGGCATCGGTGGGGACGACGGTGGTGTCGGTGCGTACGATGCCCAGGGACATATCGCTGAAATCGCTGGTGGCGACCACGGTGTCATACCCCTGCCGCTTGGCGGTCGTCAGCGCCTGCTGGGTCCACGATGCCGATCCCTGCCAGGCCACGGCGTCCAATTCGGCTTCGTCGTCGCCGAGCGCCTGCCGGTACTGCGCCAGGGCGGTTGCGGCGTTCCAGTCCTCCGCGCGGATGCCGGTGCGGTCGTACCGGCCGGTATCGGCCGCCGCATAGGCGGTGATGTCGAATCCGGCGGGCTGCATGATGGCCGAACTGCGGATCGGCATCCGCATGGCATCCAGGTATGTGGGGTCGGCGACGACCTGCACCCCCGGGTGGTTGTTCAGCAGTTGGGTCTGTTCCTTGACCTGGGCCTCGCCGGTCTTGCTCAACGAGATCACGTCGGAGTCGGCGTCGGCACCATCGGTGAGCAACGTGGTCAGGTCATCCGTGTCGACCTGCCACTGGGTGCTGGACAACGGCAGGGCCACGGTGACGTTCAGCGCCGGGGTGGCGGCACCGTTCAGTCCTTCGGCGGAACGTGTCAGGAATGTGTGCGTCTCCACGCTGGTGCCGTCGGTATGGAAGTCGACGCGCAGCGGCTTGGGACCCCACTCGGCGATGGACGTCAGCACGGCGTTGTCGGCGTCGACATCGATGGCGACGGTCGCGGTGCCGCCGGGGGCGATGTCCGGGGTCTGGACCTCGGCAAGGACCTGCGGTGTGGGGATGCCGACCTCGTCCTGCGCCCACTGCTGGATATCGGTGCGTGAGATAAAGGTGTAGTGGACGTTGGTGGATAGGGTGACCGTGCCCGCGGGCAGGGCGTGATCGGTGGGGTTGGTGATGTCCAGCGTGAGGTGGTATCCGGATTGCGCCGTGACCGGCGCCGTGGCGGTGTTGATGTCGACGGTGACCGCGTCCGTGGCGGTGCCGTCGTTCATGGCGACCGCCTGCGGGATGCAGACCATGGCCACCGCCAGCATGAGGGCGGTGACCCATGCCACGGCATGGCTGCATATGCGGTGTCCGATACCAGCGGGGATGCGAGTCACGATTGTTGTTCCTGCCTGTTGCGTTTCCTGGCGTACAGCCATGCGATCTTGCGTTCGTTCGGATAGCTTAGTACGTCGTCGAGGTCGTCGAAGTCCACCCAGATCGCATCCTCGGCCTCATGGTCCGGGTCACCCTCAACGGTGAGCTCGCCGCTGATGCGCCGCAGCGCGAAATGGTGCACCAGTTTATGGACGCGTTGGTTCGTGCCGGTGAACCAGTAATCGATGGTGGCGATCGACTCCACGACCTCGCCCAGGATGCCGGTCTCCTCGTGCACCTCCCGGACGGCCGTCTGCTGGGGCGTCTCGCCCTTCTCGATATGCCCCTTGGGCAGACACCATTCCAGGTGGCCGCTGCGCGAATGCCGGGCGATGATCGCCACACGGCCGTGGTCGTCGAATACCAGGCCACCCGCCGAGTATTCCCTGACAACCGGCAGTTCCTGCGCGTCCAGCGAAGCGAACGTGGTCGGCCCGTCGGTGTTGCGCCGCGGCGGCATCATGGCGGGGGTCGGCGCGCGTGCGGGTTCCGGCTGGCGGGGCTCCGGAGACTGGGATGTGTATAGCAGCTCGTCCGGTTCCAACGGGTTTCGGGCATGGTTGCCCGCAGCATGCGCGAGCATGCGTGCAAGGTCTGCGGGCGTAATCATGGTTTCCACCTTACTCAACTCTATGTGCAGGTGGGGTAATGGTGTCGGGTGCGCGGCGTTTATCCGCCGTGGAAGGGTGACGGTATGCTGGTAGGCGCAATGATTCGTCTGCCGAAAGGGTGCGCGTGAGTTTCGAAGTGTGGCCGGAAGCCATCGAGTTGGGCCGTCTGTTCGCCGATGAGGGGTATGAGTTGGCGTTGGTCGGTGGCCCGGTGCGGGATATGCTGCTGCACCGTCGTTCCCATGACCTCGATTTCTGCACGTCCGCGCGCCCGGAGCAGTTCGAGCCGATCCTGCGCCGTTGGGGGCGCGACGGCTTCTGGGATATGGGGCGGAAATTCGGCACGTTGGGGGCCATGCGCCGCCGCGCCGACGGCACCGAGGTCCAGGTCGAGGTGACGACGTACCGCTCGGATGTCTACGATCCCGACTCCCGTAAGCCGGAGGTCAGCTACGGCGACACGTTGGAGGGGGATCTGTCCCGGCGTGATTTCACCGTCAACGCGATGGCGCTGCGCGTGCCCGACCTGGAGTTCGTCGACCCGTTCGGGGGCGCGAACGATCTGGCCAAGGGCGTGCTGCGCACCCCGGTCGATCCGCGGCAGTCCTTCGACGACGACCCGCTGCGCATGATGCGTGCGGTGCGGTTCGTGGCGCAGCTGGGGTTCCGCATCGAGCCGGAGACCGCCGAGGCGATTACCGATATGGTCGACCGCATCGGCATCGTATCGGCCGAGCGTGTGCGTGATGAGCTGGTCAAGATGCTGCTGTCCGACCGGCCGCGTGCGGGCATCGAGGCGTTGGTCGAGTCCGGTCTGGCCGACATCGTGTTCCCGGAGGTTCCCGCCCTGCAGCTGGAGATCGATGAGCATCACCGGCATAAGGACGTGTTCGAGCACACGATGATCGTCATCGACCGCGCCGTGGCGCTGGAGACCGGCCCGGATGGCCCCGTGCCCGCTCCGGATCTGACGTTGCGTCTGGCCGCGCTGATGCATGACATCGGCAAACCGAAGACCCGCAGGTTCGAGGCCGGCGGCAAGGTGAGCTTCCACCACCATGACGCCGTGGGCGCCAAGATGACGCGCAAACGTCTGAAGGCCCTGCACTTCGATCATCATGTGGTGGATGATGTGGCCGAGCTGGTGAATCTGCACCTGCGCTTCCACGGGTATGTGGACGAGCCGTGGACCGATTCGGCCGTGCGCCGGTACGTCAAGGACGCCGGGCATCTCTACGAGCGTCTGAACCGGCTGACCCGCGCCGACGCCACCACGCAGAACCGCCGCAAGGCCATGGTGTTCGCTTCGGCCATGGATGAGATGGAACAGCGCGTGCGCAACCTCAAGGAGAAGGAGGACTTCGACGCGATCCGTCCGGACCTCGACGGCAACGAGATCATGGATCTGCTCGGTCTCGAACCCGGACCGATGGTCGGCCGCGCCTACAAGCACATGCTGGAATACCGGCTGGATAACGGGCCGGTGGACCATGACACGGCCGTGGAGGAGCTGAAGCGCTGGTACGCGGCGCTGTGATCAGTGCGCCAGGGCGGCCGGCAGGTCGGTCATCTGATCCGCCGGTTGGCAGCCTTCGATGTCCTCGATCGGCGAGCCCGGCGCCAGCACCTCGTCGGTATCCTTCAGATTCTTGAACGTGGCGCCCAGCACCACGTCGATCAGCGCATCCTCACGGTCGTCCATCACCATGATGGCGTCGGTGAAGTTGTCGTTCAGCGTATACGCCTGGTTGATGGCGTTGCGCCCGAAGTAGATGGTCGTGCGCTCCACGGTGGTGACGAACCCCTCACCGGCGTTGTTGTTGTCGCGCAGGGTGTCATACCCCTGGACCGTAAACCCGCGGTTCTCCAATCCCTTAGCCACCGCCTGCGCGAAACCGGAGAAACTGGTGCCATTCAGCACGCGGATGGTAATCGAGGGGTTGTCCACCGTGGTGGCGGGGGTGCCGTCCTCGCCCTTGGCGGAGCAGGGCGCGGTGACCCCGTAGTTCGGCGCCTGCACGGGGGTGCCGACGCGTCCCAGACCGAAGACGTGGAAGTAGAACAGCATCGAGACCACCAGCGCCACGGCCATGATCGCGCCGACCACCGAGAACACAACGCGCTGGCGATGGCGGATGTACTGTTTGCGGGCTTCCCGCTCGTCGTTGTACTGTTCCATATTCCCAAAATCCTTCATGAATGATTGCTACCACCATAGCGTCAGTGGCTGACGCTGATGCGGACTATGCGGTATGGACGTGCACCTTTGGGGTCGCCGGGGCGTCCGCGGCGATGATGCGGTCCGCGGCCGCCGACTCGCGCCACGCGTTCGCAATCGCCTGCAGTCGCGCGGCGTCGGGCGCGAACGCCAC
>JABLTT010051194.1_pt1 | contig 22782 bp, 18 predicted proteins | sample 7160061 | NCBI WGS metagenome assembly JABLTT01 (sample SAMN14651232, study PRJNA627086) | human gut metagenome | isolation source: feces | host: Homo sapiens
AATTTTGAGATGCTCAGCGGCTTGATTTTGTATTGCATTTTTTCGCCTCCCTAAAAATCTGAAATTTCTACTTGACTTTTATTAGCAGGTCTTTCCGACCGAACGTACTCCGGCGGCGCGGCGGATCAGCGGCTTTGCTTCTTTTTGTAATAATACACCGGCAGGCCGATCAGTGTCAAGCCGATGCCCACCAGAGATTGGCCGGGAGAGGACAAGATGGTGCTGCCCAGGATGTAGGCCGCCCCCAGCACGCCCACGATGGGTGTCAGCGGGTAGAGGGGGACCCGGTAGGGCCCTTTTTTGTCCGGGTGCTTTTTGCGCAGCAGGAACACGCCAAACACGCCCATGGCGAAAAAGATCCACAGCACAAAGATGAGCAGGTCCGTCAGGGTGTTGAAAGAGCCCGACAGGATGTAGGCCGCCGCCAGCACACACTGGAGGATCAGCGCATTGCAGGGCGTTTGGAATTTGGGGTGCAGCTTGCCCAGCACACGGCTGAACGGCAGCTTGTCCTGCTTGCCCATGGCCAGGGGCACCCGGGCGGCTGTCATCAGGTAGCCGTTCAGCGCGCCGAATACCGACACCATGATGCCGATGGTGATAAAGGTGGCGCCGCCTTGGCCGAACAGGGCCACTGCCGCCTCTGCCCCCGGTGTGGCGGATGCGACCACCGTTTCATAGGGCAGCACCTTGAAGATGGCCAGGTTGAACAGCGCATAGACCAATACTACAAAGGAGACGCCGAGGGCGATGACTTTGGGCAGGTTCTTGCCCGGGTTCTTCAGTTCGCCCGCCATGTTGGTCACGCCGATCCAGCCGTCATAGGCCCACAGCGTGCTGAGGATGGCGGCGCCGAACCCGGTGGCCGACAGCCCGCCACCTGCCTGGGTGAAATCCGGCACCAGGGTGGAAAAAACGCCGAACCCGATGATGGCGGCCACCGGGATCAGCTTGCCCACAGTGGACAGCGTCTGGATGACGCCCCCGTATTGGGTGGACAAAATGTTCATCGCCAACAGGAACGCCATCACGGCGATGGCCACCACTTTTTGCTGCCCGCCGGTCATGGGCCAAAAAATGGCGGCATAGGTGGCAAAGGCAATGGCCTGGGCCGCGATGCTGGCCGGATAAGAGATGATGGTCTGCACCCAGCCCAGCAGATAGCCCCACACATCGCCGTACAGATCCTGCAGATAGGTGTACAGCCCCCCCGTCTTGGGAATGGCCGAAGCCACCTCTGCCACAGAAAGGGCAGCGGCCAACGTGATCAGGCCGCCGGCCACCCAGGCCAACAAAGAGCCCACCGGCGACCCAGCCTGCTCCAGCACGATGCTGGGTTTGAGGAAAATGCCGCTGCCAATGATCATGCCCACCACGATCGCCAAGGCTTGGACAAACGACAGCGTGCGGTTTTGACCCTGGGGCGTGCTTGCCCCTTCTCTCGATGGTTTTGCCAACTGCTTTTCAACTCCTCTTTTTCTAATTGTGAAAACCCCTTACTTTGTGATTAATTTCACATTATAACGGACAGCGCGCTTATTTTCCAGCTTTTTTTCTCACATTTTTCAGAAAATCGCCCATTTGCTGTCCATAGGCCGTTTGGCGCACAAAAAACAGCCCGGCGGCTTTGGCCAGGCTGTCAACAGCGGCGGTCTTTGGGCCGCTGTCATGGATTCCTTTGTTTCAGCTGGATCACCCGCTGGTTGGCGCTGCCCCGGTATTGCAGGGTCAGGTCCCGCTGGGCTTCGATGTATGGCCCGTCGATCAACACATCGCACAGGGCCAACAGTTCCCCCACTGCCGGGCGCTGCCCAGCCATTTCTTCCAGCTGTTCCAGGGTATAGCCGGAATAGACCACCAGGTCTTTGATGTAGGGGCGCAGGCGGCGGGCCAGTGTGCACAGGGCCTCCGGCTGGCAAAAAGGTTCGCCGCCGGAAAACGTCACCCCCTGCAGCAGCGGGTCTTCCCGCACTTGGGCCACGATCTCATCCAGATCCGCCTCATACCCGCCCTCAAAGGGATGGGTCTGGGGGTTGTGGCAGCCGGGGCAGCCATGGGGGCAGCCCTGGACGAATACCACATAGCGGATGCCTGGCCCATCCACGATGGATTCCTGCACCACGCCGCTCAGGCGCAGCGGCCGGTCAGATGCCATGCTTCACCCGGTCCCGCTCTTCGGCCCGCTTGGCGTTGTTGAACCGGTCGGTGGTGCCCACCAGATACCCGGTGATCCGGCGGATGCGCTCAAACTTGACGCCTTCGCCCACGACCTGCACTTTGTTTTCCTTGGTCTTTACAGTCATACGTCTTCTCCCTTTCGCGAAATATCAAAACATTATGTAAAAATCAGATAAATCATTCAATTCCGTAGAAATTTGGCATACCGGGGTACTTTTTGCGCAGCTCCCGCAAAGTCTCCACCGGCACGCCTTCCCCTTCCCGGCGGCCGCAGCGGGGGCACACATCGTCGATGATGCCCGTGTAGCCGCACACCGGGTCCCGGTCCACCGGGTGGTTCACCGAACCATAGCCCACCCCCGCTTCTTTCATATAGCGGATGATGGCTTCAAAGGCCTCCAGGTTTTTGCACACGTCGCCATCCAGCTCCACATAGCTGATGTGGCCGGCATTGGTCAGCGCGTGATACGGGGCCTCCAGCTGGATCTTTTCAAAGGCGCGGATGGGGTAATACACCGGCACATGGAAGGAGTTGGTGTAATACTCCCGGTCGGTGATGCCGGGCCGCTCGCCGTACAGCTTCCGGTCGATGCGGACGAACCGGCCGGAAAGCCCTTCGGCCGGCGTGGCCAGCAGGGTGAAATTCAGCCCGGTCTTGGCAGATTCCTCATCGGTGCGCTGCCGCATGTGGCCAATGATCTCCAGCCCCAGCTTTTGGCTTTCCGGGCTTTCGCCGTGGTGTTTGCCCGTCAGGGCCACCAGGGTCTCCGCCAGGCCGATGAAGCCCACGCTCAGCGTGCCGTGCTTGAGCACTTCGCCCACCGAATCGTCCACATCCAGCTTTTCGCTGTCGATCCACACGCCCTGCCCCATGAGGAAGGGGTAGTTGCGGCATTTTTTGGCCGCTTGGATCTTGAACCGGTGGAGCAGCTGCCGGAAGACCAGGTCGATGCGCTCATCCAGCAGCCGGTAGAACTTGTCCAGATCGCCCCTTGCCTCCATGCCGATGCGGGGCAGATTGATGGATGTAAAGCTCAAATTGCCCCGGCCGCAGGTCACTTCCCGCTCCGGGTCGTACACGTTGCCCATCACCCGGGTGCGGCAGCCCATATAAGCCACTTCGGTGTTGTAATCCCCGGGCTTGTAATATTGCAGGTTGAAGGGTGCATCCAAAAAGCTGAAATTGGGAAACAGGCGCTTGGCCGATGTGCGGATGGCCAGCTGGAACAGGTCGTAATTGGGGTCCTGGGGGTTGTAGTTGATCCCTTCTTTCACTTTGAAGATCTGCACCGGGAAGATCGGCGTCTCTCCATTGCCCAGGCCTGCGTCGGTGGCCAGCAACAGGTTGCGCATCACCATCCGTCCCTCCGGGGAGGTATCCGTGCCATAGTTCACCGAGCTGAAGGGCACCTGGGCCCCGGCCCGGGAATTCATGGTGTTCAAGTTGTGCACCAGGGCCTCCATGGCCTGGTAAGTGGCCTTGTCCGTCTCTGCCAGGGCAGTCTCCACCGCCGTGTCGTGGGCCTGCAGGCCGTCCTGCTCCGTCAGGGTCTGGCCGCCGATCTGCCGCCCGGTGAGCCATTGGGCCAAGCGGCTGCCGTAGGCCTGCTGGTCCCCCATGGTCACATCCGGCCCCACCTGCTCCTTGGCTTGGGCCGCCAGATCTTGCCCCTGTTGGTAGTGCAGGCCGTAGCGGCCTGCCAGATACTGCCCTAGCCCTTTGAAATACTCTTTGCGGAAGGTCTTGGCCACCCCCGGCGCCATGGAAAAATCAAAGTTGGGGATGGCTTGTCCGCCGTGCATCTCGTTTTGATTTGCCTGGATGGCGATGCAGCCCAGGGCGGAATAGCTCTGGATGCCCGCCGGCTCCCGCAGGTAGCCATGGCCCGTGGAAAAGCCGTTGTGGAACAGCTTCAGCAGGTCGATCTGGCAGCAGGTCTCTGTCAGCATATAAAAATCCTTGTCGTGGATGTGGATGTCGCCATTGATGTGGGCGGCGGCCACATCCCGGGGCAGGATGTAGTTGTCCACAAAGTATTTCGCGCCCTCCGAACCGTATTTCAGCATGGTCCCCATGGAGGTATCTGCATCGATGTTGGCGTTTTCCCGCTTGATGTCGGCGTCTGCCGCATAGGAAAACGTCAGCTCCTTGTAGATCTCCATCAGATCCGTCTCCGATTGGCGGATCTTGGCATGCTCTGCCCGGTAGAGGATATAGGCTTTTGCCGTCTTGGCATAGCCCGCCTGGATCAGCGCTTCTTCCACCAGATCCTGCACTTGCTCCACCGTGGGGATCTGCCCGCTGGGGATGGCTCTGACCACCCGGCGGGCCAGCTCGTCAATGGCGCCAGGGGGCAGCACCTCTTCCCGGGTGGCCACATGGGCTTTGCGAATGGCCTCCCGGATCTTTCCGGCGTCAAAGGGCACCACATCACCGCTGCGCTTGCGGATGGAAATAGGGCCCGCCCAGGTGGCCGTGCTTTTTTTCACAGGGATCCGCTTTGGGACCGACATAAAAAAACCTCCTTCATCCCGGAGGCCGCTGGGCAGCGCTGGGCCGCCCCATGGTATTGATCCATTTTCTCCAAACCTCCGTGATCGGTGGCGGCAGCCGGCAACCGGCCGGCGCAGTGCCCGTGCAAGCAAAGGAACATCCCTTCATCATCACTATATCATGCGCCCTTTTTGCAGCCGCCACACTATATCTTGTGTCATCCAATTTGCTCAAACTGTATCTATAGTAATTCAGCGGCGGCAAAAAAGCAAGGGCTTTTTGACGGAACCTGCCGGCTGAAATTCCAATTCGTTCTAGCCGCCCCCCTACAAAGCCCCGCGGATCAAGGACTGGGTATTTTTCCCAGCCTCCAAAAAAATTTTTTCCCCCTTTTTCGTGAAACATGTTTCACGGTCTCCCTTTTTTCCGCTCTGTTGAATCCTCTCAAAAAATACGTTCCGTCGACAGTATGAGCCCTCTATTTTTTGGAATTTTCTCACCGGTACGATCCTGCTGCCGGCAGGCGCAAGAACCCCCTGGCAGGCTTGTTGTGCCCGCCAGGGGGTCGTGGATGGGGTAACGTTGCTGCTGCCTATCGGGTGGCGATGACGATGCGCACCCGGCCGCCGGCGCTGCCGCTTTGGTCGTAGTAGCCCTTGAGGGTATAGCCCTGGGACACCGCCGACAAATTGGTGGCATCGTAATGGCTGCCATCTTTGATATAGACCTGTACTTCATCGGCCACCAGGTATTTCTGGTTGCCGGCCATCACCGACAGGTCGGAGACCGAGGTGATGGTGATCTCCGGCAGGTTCTTCATACTGCGCACCTGGCCGTCGTCATCGTAATAGAAGACGGCAGGCCCGTTTTTCACATTGTAAATGGTGGAGCCAGTGACCACGCCCTGCTGGCCATTCAGCAGGTATTCATAAGTGCCGCTGAGCGTCCAGTTGCCGTCGCCGTAATCTTCGTCGATCTCTTCGGCGCTGGTGATGATGCCATAGGCCCCCAGGTCGCCGGTGGCGTCGTTCAGGATCAAGTGGCTGATGGCGCCGGTGCTATCCAGCGCATAAAAGCGCACATCGGTGTTTTCCAGCTCCGCGCTGGCCAGGCGGGACGGATAGATCACCTTGATGGCGCCATCCTCGTCGCTGTCGATGATCTGCACATCTTCGGCCACTTCCAGTTCGCCGATCCGCTTGCCGTCGCTGCTGACTTTGCCGCTCAGCCGCTTGGAAGACAGGCTCTTGGCTACGGCTGTGCCGTCCTCATAGTTGGCATAAACCAGCGCGCCTTCCTTAAAGTCGACGCCGCCGCTGTCCAGCTGGCGGGTGATGCCGTCGGTGCAGGCCACCTGGACCATCTGCCGGGTCTCGCTCTTGCCCGTGCTGGTCTGGTAGGTCTGGGTCTCTATCCCGGTGACCACGCCATAGACTTCGCCGTTGGCCACCTCTGCCGATTGGACGCCCACTACCTCGCCGTTCACGCCCAGCAGCAGCGTCACCGTATCGCCGATGGAGAATGCCCCCATATCCGAAAGCTGGTAGGCTGCATCGGAGGAAGAGACCGTATACTGGTTGCCGCCCACCGTGACTGCCGTAGGCGCTGCGGTGCCCGGGCTTGCCGCGGTGTAGATGCCGGTGGCCCGGTTGTGGTAGATCCACACGGTGCGCAGGTTCTCATTGTAGTAATAGACATCATAGGCCGCGGCCGACGCCAGCGAGGCGCTGGCACCATTGCGGTACACTGTGATGTTGTCGCCGCTGAACGGCAGGTTCAGGCTGCCCGTCTCTGTGATATAGGGTCCTTCCATCCCGTCGGAGACCAGCTGGGCATAGTCCAGGACCCCGGCCTCGCTCACCGGATAGCCCAATGTGGCGCCATAATACTGGCCTTCTTTGGTCTTGGCCTCCATCAGGTTGTAGAAAATATTCATGCAGTCGCCCCGGGTCAAATATTGCCCCTGGCCCTTTGTCACATTGTCCCCCAGGCCCAGGGCCTGGTATTTGGCCAGCTGGGCGGCCGGGTAGCTGCCCGTCAAATCGGCGGATGTATAGCCCAGCATCCGCAGCAGGGCTGCCGCCGCTTCCTCGGTGGTGATGGAATTGTCCGGCCGGAACGTGCCATCCATATAGCCGTTGACCCAGCCGTTGTCCACCGCCACTTTCACATAGCCCGCTGCCCAATGCTGGTAAGTCACATCCCGGAAGGGGGATACGCCCATGGCGCTGCCCACCGTGTCTTTGTGGCTGGAGGCCGCCACCATCATTTTGGCAAACTGGGCCCGTGTCACCAGGCCGGAAAGGTTCATATCCCCTTTTTCGTCGCCTGTGATGATGCCCATCATGCGGATGGTCTGTTCCACCATCTGCTGGCTGGGCGCCGAGGCAGCCCGGGCCGGCAGGGCCAGGGGCCCCAGCAGCATACAGCAGGCCAGCAGGGCTGAAATCGTCTTTTTCATCGGTTTTCTTCTTCTCTCCTTCCTCTCGATCAATCGTGGCGCAGTGCGTCGATGGGGTTGAGCCGCGCTGCTTTGCGGGCCGGCAGATAGCCAAACAGCACGCCGATGCCCGCCGAGATGCCAAAGGCCACCAAGATGGAATTCATCGTGGGCACCACGCTCATATTTTCCCCCAGTCCTATGGTGATCAACTGGGTGGCCACGGCCGAAAGGCCATAGCCTGCGGCAATGCCCAGCAGGCCGCCGATGGCGCTGGTGGTACCCGCTTCGATGATGAACTGCCGCATGATGTGGCGGCGTTTGGCCCCCAAGGCCTTTCGAATGCCGATCTCCCGTGTCCGTTCAGTGACGGAGACCAGCATGATATTCATAATGCCGATGCCGCCTACCACCAAGGAGATGGCGGCAATGCCGGTGAGGATGCTGATCATGATATTCAGCATGCTGTCCATCTGGTCCAGCATTTCTGTCATGCTGTAGACATAGTAGGCGTCGTCGGAACCGAAGATCTCCGAAAGCTCTTCTTCGATCACCGCCTGGCCTGCCAGCACTGTGTCCTCCGATGTGGCAGAAAAGGAAAAGGAGGTAAAATTGCCCTGCATGGAGATCTGGCCGGCAATGGTATAGGGGATATAAATGGTATTGTCGCTGCCGTATTCCGAGCCGTCTGCCGACTGCTCCAGCGTGCCCACCACAGTAAAGGGCATGCCCATGATCTTGACCGTCTGGCCCACGCCCTGGCCTTGGAAATAGGTGTCGTTCAGGTAGCTGCCGATGACGCACACGTTCTTCCGCCGGAGCACATCCACATATTGGAGGAACCGGCCCTGGGCCACTTCGCTGTGGTTAATCTTGTCGTAATCTTCGCTGACGCCGGTGATGGAGGTAGAGCTCAGGTTTTCATTGCCCACTTTGGCGCCGCCCTGCACGCTCACCGAGGGGGAGACCATGGCCAGGGTATCCGGGTTGTCTTCTACCAGCTGGAACATGTCGTCCACCGAGACTGTCCGGTTGCCGCCGCCGCGGCCGAAGACCTCCGCATAGATCAGGTTGGTGCCCATGCTCTCAAAGGTGTCCACCATGTAGGTCTCCATGCCGTTGCCCAGGCCCACGATGACCATGACTGCCGCCACGCCGATGATGATGCCCAGCATGGTCAGCAGCGAGCGGGCCTTGCTGGACAAGATGCTTTTGATGGCCATGCGGAAGGATTGAGAAAATGTCATGCGCCGGCCACCTCCTCATCCGGGTTCACCACCGCTTCCCGCCGGTCGGCGGGGCCGTCGTACACCACCCGGCCGTCTTCCAGGCGGATGATCCGCTGGGCCTGGCGGGCGATGCTGTTGTCGTGGGTGATGAGCACGATGGTGTTGCCCTCCTGGTGCAGTTCCTGGAGCAGGTGGAGCACATCCCGGCCAGTGTGGGAATCCAGGGCGCCGGTGGGTTCGTCGGCCAAGATCACCGAGGGGTTGTTGGCCAACGCCCGGGCGATGGAGACACGCTGCTGCTGGCCTCCGGAAAGCTGGGAGGGCTTGTGGCGCACTTTGTCCCCCAGGCCCACCCGCTCCAGCACGGCCCGGGCCCGCTCCACCCTTTCATGGCGGGGCAGCCCGGCATACATCATGGAGACTTCCACATTCTCCAGCAGGTTCAGTTTGGGCAGCAAGTTGTACTGCTGGAAGATAAAGCCCAGTGTCTGGTTGCGGATGTCTGCCAGGTCGTCGTCATCCATGCGGCTGACGTCGATGCCCCGGAGCAGATACTGGCCGGCGGTGGGCACATCCAAACAGCCGATGATGTTCATACAGGTGGATTTGCCCGAGCCCGACTGGCCCACAATGGCCACGAACTCGCCTTGGTAGATCTTCATGGAGATGCCGTCGGCCGCGTGGACTTCGCTGTCGCCCATGTGGTAGATCTTATAGACATTGCGGAATTCGATCAAAGGGATCGCTGCGGTGTTCATCACCCGATCACCACCGCCTCGCCACCACCGGCCGGCGGTCCGCCGCCCTCCATCGGCATGCCCATATCCATGTTGCCTTCGGTGCTGCCGCCGGCGCCGGGCACCACGGCGATGGTCTCCCCTTCTTCCAGCCCATCGGTCACTTCGATGTAATCCTGGTCGGAGATGCCCAGCGTCACTTCCTTATAGGTAAAACCTGCAGGCGTGCTGTTCACTCCGCCGTCCGGCGGTGTGCCGCTTTCATCGCTTTGCTGGCTGCCTGTCTCCTCGTCGGTCTGTACCAGCACCCGGTTGCCCCGGGATACCGCTCCCACGGGCACAGCCAGCACATTTTCCCGGCTCTCCACCTGGATGGTGGCGTCTACGTTCATGCCGGGCAGCAGGCCGTCAAAGGAATCGATCTGGATGGTCACCGGGTATGTGGTGACGCCGTTTGTGGTGGTGCCGTTGATGCTCACTTTCGTCACAGTGCCTGTATAGGTCTGGCCCTCTGCCGCATCGGCGGTGATGGTCACCTGCTGGCCCACCTGGACTTTGTTCACATCCAGCTCATCCACATTCATGGTCATTTTTAAGTAGGAGAGGTCGAAGACCGTGCACAAAGTCTTGCCGCTTTCCAGCTTGTCGCCGGCCTTGTAGTTCTTTTCAATGATGGTCCCGCTGATGGGAGAGGTGATCACATAGTCGCCCATCTGGTCCACCTGGCCTTCCAGGGCCAGTTCGGCGTTGCGCACCGCGTCGGCACTGTTGGCGATCTGATTGTCCAGTTCCTCACTGGTCAGCACCACCAGCACCTGGTCCTGGGCCACGGTATCCCCTTCCTGCACGTTGATCTGGGCCACGTCGCCGCCGATGGTGGCCATCACCGTCACCTCATCGGAATAGGCAAACGTGCCGCTGCTGCTGCAGGCCACCGACCCCACCATGGCGGTGGCTGTCTGTTCGGGCGCGATGGCCCCCGGGTTCTGCACCTGGATGGTGATCTGGCGCACTGGCCGGCCGCCGTCCAGCACCTCTTCGGCGCCTACGGTGGAGATGGTGCCGCTCAGGGTTTCAAAGGAGCCGTCCACCGTCACGGTGGCAGGCTGGCCCACATAGAAACTAGCGGCATCCGCCGCATGGAAAGGCACGGTCAGATTCATCACTGCACTGTTGCGGATGGTGGCCACCTGCTGGCCTGCCGCCACGGTGTCCCCCTGTTTGACATCCAGGCTCACCACGGTACCGCCCCGGGTGGCCTTGATGTTCAGATCCTCTTTTTGTTGCAAAGCTTGCTCATAGCTGCGTTGGCTCTGCTGCAGGGAAAGTTCGCCCTGCTCCACGCTGTGGGATACCGTGGAATTGTCCACCTGGTACAAGGTGGTATCCTTTTCCACGATGTCCCCTTCTTCAAAGGGGGCGCTGATGATATCGCCTGAAACCAAAGAAGTCAGCACATAGCTTTCCGCAGGGGCCAGGGTGCCGGTGCCCGTCAGTTCCTCGGTGATGGTGCGCCGTTCCACCTGGACGGTCTCATAGCCCGCCATGACATCTTGCCCCTCGTCTTGTTTTCGGTTGCGCACCAGAAAGACACCCACTACAACGGCTACGACGGCCACAGCGGCCAAGATGCGGCGGATCAACCGGCGGCGCCGGTTCCGCTTTACGCTGGCCGGCACCTGGAGGGGGGTGGGGTCTGGCATTGGGACCGGTGCGGAGGCGGAAGCCTGCAGCGTTTTCTTTTCTTTCTGTTCCGGTGCCGCCGCGGCTTCTGACCCTTTTTCCGGCTGGGTCTGTTGCCCAGCGGCCGGATCGTTCTGCTGCATTTGCTTCATTCTATCATTCCTCTTTTCTGTATGGGATCTGTTCTTTTTTCCGCGTTCCGTGCTTTATCATAGCACAAAATAAGCCCTCTGTGTGGTCTGGTCCGTTACGGTTCTGTGTGGAAATTGTAAACGAAACTTAAATTTTTTGCTGCCCGCCTGCAGCGATCCCCTTCGTCAAAATATAGAATTTTCCAGTATATATTTTGTACATTTTGCCAAGAAACAAAAGCTCTGCCGCTGCTGTGTACCCCGCAATGTAAAATCCAATTTATTCTATTATTTTTTCTTTTCTTTCAGTATATCTCAATGGTTTGCGGCCCGTGCTTAGAGCTAGCTCCAAGTGTTTAGACCCTAAACTTTTTGTTCCATTCGCTGGACAGGGCGCACTGTTTTGTACTATAATAAATTCTATCAAAACACTGTGAAAGAGGGAAAGGAGCGTGATTGCCGCATCCGGCGCGGCAAATTTTATGAAAACTTCACCGGATCAACAAAGGGACGCCTCATTGGGCCCCCGCATGGCGCTGGACTTGGTTCCGCCTGGCGATGACAGCCACTTCGTGGTAGCCAAAAAGACCAAGGAAAAGCTGCCAGAAGGGGTGACGTCCAAAGCGATGTACAAGGACATCCTGCACATCGCCTGGCCCTCCTTTATCGAGCTGATGCTGACGCAGCTGGCCTCCATGGTCGACCTGATGATGGTCGGGCAGCTGGGCGCCTGGGCCATCACCTCGGTGGGTTTGACCACACAGCCAAAATTCTTGATGATGACCATGTTCCAGGCCATGAACGTGGGCGCCACCGCCCTGGTGGCCCGGCACAAAGGCGCCGGCGAACGGGAAAGGGCCAATTTGATCATGCGCCAGGCCCTGGTGCTCACTTTGATTTTATCCGTCATCGGCGGCATTGTGGTCTTTTTGTTTGCCGAACCCTTGGTGCACTTTATGGGCGCCACCGAAGCGGCCACCCTGGCCGGCGGCACGGATTACCTGCGCATCCAGGCTTTGGGCATCGTCACCGTGGCGCTGACCAGTACCATCACCGCCTCGCTCCGCGGCGCGGGCAACAGCCGTACCGCCATGCTGTATAACCTGACGGCCAACATCGTCAACGTGATCTTCAACTACCTGCTGATCTACGGCCATTTCGGCTTCCCCCGCATGGAGGTTGCCGGCGCTTCGCTGGCCACAGTCATCGGGCAGGCGGTGGCCATGGTGCTGGCGTTCCTATCCGTCATGGGGCACCGCAACTATGTACACCTGTCTTTCCGGGATGGCTTCCGCCCCCAGCGCCATGCCATGATCTCCATTTTCAACATCGGCATTCCCGCCATGGTGGAGCAGATCGTAATGCGCGTGGGCGTCATCCTCTATTCCAAGACCGTGGCGTCTTTGGGCACTGTGCCCTTTGCCACCCACCAGGTGTGCATGAATATCCAGGCCCTCTCCTTTATGAACGGCCAGGCTTTCGCTGTGTCAGCCACGTCGCTCATGGGGCAGAGCTTGGGTAAAAAGCGGCCGGATATGGCGGAATACTACACCACCCGTACCCGCCGCTTGGGCATGAGCGTTTCCATACTCATCATGCTCGTGTTCATTCTGTTTGGCGGCACCATCGTGGGGTTCTATAACGACGATCCGCAGATCGTCGAGACCGGTTCCCGCATTTTGATGTTCGTCGCCCTGATCCAGCCATTCCAGTCCTCCCAGTTCATTCTGGCAGGTTCGCTGCGCGGCGCAGGCGATACCAAAGCCACGGCAGTCATCACGCTGCTCACGGTCTTGTGCATCCGTCCCCCGCTGGCTATGGTGGGCATCCATGTGCTCCACTGGGGCCTGTACGGCGCTTGGGTCGCCCTGGTGGTGGATCAGCTGCTCCGTTCTTTGCTCGTCTGGCTCCGTTTTGTTTCAGGCAAGTGGAAGAAAGTGCGCGTCATTTAGTTCTTTTTGGGGCCGCGGCCAATGGCTGCGGCTCTTTTTTTGCATTTTCGCAGTTTACAAAAAAATTCTGGCGTTTTTCTCGATTTTGTTGTATTACTAAAAGAAAGAATGGGATTTGCCCTATTTCTATGCACCGTTTGGGAGGGACCGACATGAACGCAGTGGAAACGATCCACAGCAAATACCCGACTATGACCAAAAAGCAGCGCATTTTGGCCGATTACATGCTGGCCAACCCGGAATCCATGTGTTTTATGACCATGAAGGATCTGGCTGCTGCCACCAGCGTATCGGAAATGACCATTCTGCACGCCTGCGCCGCCCTGGGCTACGCCAATTACAACGAACTGAAGTATGAATTCCGCAAATACCTCAGCGAGCGGAACCGGGTGCGGGTGCAGCAGGAAAACGAATACCAAAACGCGGCGGTGCCGGAATATGAGCTCAACGATAAGAAGCGCTTGTTTTCCCAGCTGTGTCAAGAGGAATTCGACCTGGTCCAGCTGCTGTTCAACGAGCTGGATGCAGACCTTTTGTTCCAGGCAGCCGAAATGCTGATGGACGCCAACTTGACCGTGTTCTGTGCCCGGGGCGTCTCCATGCAGATCGCGGAATTCCTCTTCATGCGCCTGGCCACCATGGGCTTGCCTTCGGTGATCATGAACACCGAGCTCAACGACAGCATCCAGTCGCTGCTGCCCCTGTTCAACAGCTCTACCTTGGTGGTACCCATCTCCCTGCCGGATTATTACCTGATGACTTCCAAAGTCTGCGAGTTCGCCAACCAGCGCCACACCCGCATCTTGTGTTTGACCGATGCCACCCGCCACTCTCCGGTGATCCCCATGGCCGATCTGGTCCTCACCGCCCCCTGCACCTCCCGGTTGTTCCTCAACACGCCTGCTCCCATGCTTTTTTTGGCCAACCTGCTCTCCGCTGCGCTCAACATTGAAAAAAGCGCGCGCCGTACCACAAAGTTTCACACTCCCACAGAATTTGCTCAACTTTTCAGTGAGAATTGTAGTAAACGCTAAAAATTATTTCAATTATGTTTCATATATTTTAAAATTTGATTTTTCATTTTTAAACAGTTTGGGTCAAGACTGTGAAATTTGCTGATAATTTTGGCATTCTTCACAGTCTTCAATAAATTTATTGACTTTGCCTATAGTGAAAACTAAAATATGTTTCATAAAAGTGCCGGGCCGCTTGCTGTGACAGATGCCCCTACGGCGAGGGCCGGCGATCTTACCGCTAAAGGAGAGTCTTTGTTATGAAAACAAAACGGTTTTTGGCGTTCCTTCTGGCGGCTGTCATGTGTTTGTCGTTGGCTGGCTGCGCCGGCCAGGGCGACCCCAATGCCAACACAAACAACAATGATACCGCCAACCAACAGCAGGAGGCCGGGGAGCCCGATGCTGAACAGTATCTGAACGTCTATCTCGGTGCTGAGCCCAGTACGTTTGACATTTCTCTGCGTACCGATACCTATTCCAGCACCATCATGCTGAACACCATGGAAGGCCTGATCCGCACGGAATACCACGACGGCGAATATGTGGCCACCCCGGCGGAAGCCGAAACCTGGAACATCAGCGATGACCAGACTGTGTGGACCTTCCACCTGCGCGACGGTTTGAAGTGGCAGGACGGCGAACCCGTCACCGCTCAGCAGTATGTCTATTCCCTGCAGCGCACGGCGGACCCGGCCACCGGTTCCCCCAACACCATCTTCCTGCAGCCCATCCTGAACTTCAATGAAGTGAATACCGGCGCGATGCCTGTGGACCAGCTGGGTGTCCGCGCAGTGGACGAGCAGACCCTGGAGATTACGCTGAGCGCCCCTACCCCTGCGTTCCTGTCCATGATCAGCAGCAGCGTCTATTATCCCCAGCGCCAGGATGTGATCGAGGCCAATGGCGAGAAGTTCGGTTCGGAAGCCGACGCCTACATCGGCAACGGCCCCTTCAAAGTGGCAGAGTGGACCCACAATAGCAACATCAAGCTGGAAAAGAACGAAAACTACTGGGATGCTGACACCGTGAAACTGGAAACAGTGAACATTGCCATCATCACCGATTCCAGCACATCCCACAATTCCTTCCTGACTGGCGAGCTGGATATCATCAACAACGTGGACACCCAGGAGTGGAAGATGCAGTTTGAGGCCGATGAAGCCAATGTCTCTGCGCCTTACACCACCGCCACCATGAACTTCCAGTTCTACAACTATAAGGACGCTCTGTTCTCCAACGTCAACATCCGCAAGGCCTTTACACTGTGCCTGGATCTGGACGATCTGAACGAAATGTGCTACGGCGGCCTGCGTGATCCTGCAGAGGGCTGGGTCGTCCCCAACATGACAGTCGGTGATAAAAATTACCGCGACGAAGCCGGCGATATGATCGCCGAGATGAAGGCCGATCTGGAAGCTGAGGGCAAGACCCCGAAGGATCTGCTGCTGCAAGGCATGGAAGAACTGGGCCTGGGCAATGATCCCTCCACTTTGGATGTGACATACTCCCTGGCCGGCACCAGCGAATGGTACCGCACCATGGGCGAATATCTGCAGCAGGTCTACAAGCAGGAACTGGGTGTAGATATCGAGATCAGCTATGCTGAATGGGGCATTTTCCAATCCAACGTGCAGAGCGGCAACTATCAGATCGGTATGATGAGCTGGGGTGCTTACTACAACGATCCTTATGATGTTCTGACCCTGTACACCTCCGGCTACGATGCCATCGGCACCGGCTGGGCCAACGATGAGTTCGACCAGATCGTGGCTGCTTCTGCCCACGAGACAGATGATGCCCAGCGCCTGCAGGATTACATCGACGCCGAGACCATCCTGCTGAAGGATGAATGTGTCGTCTGCCCGCTGGCTACCACGGTCTACAACCGTTTCCTCAAGAGCTATGTCTATGGCTACGATGAGGAGGGCGCCTTCACCTCCACCGGTTACAAGTACATGTATACTTCCGGCCGTTAAGGGCCCTGGCATATTGCAGAAACCAATAGACCATTGTTAGAATGAAATGCTGAAAGAGGCAGCGCTTCGGCGTTGCCTCTTTTCAAAGGAGGAGATCTCTTTTGCCAAAATACATTCTCAAGCGTGTCTTGTACATGCTTATCACACTGTTTTTTGTGGTCACGGTGACATTCTTCCTGATGCGCAGCATCCCCGGTGACCCGTTGGCCAGCATGGCCCGCAACCTGCCGGATCAGACCCGGGAAAACTACTATGCCAAATACGGCTTGGACAAACCCTTGTTTGAGCAATACCTCACGTATTTGGAAAACCTGCTCCACGGCGATCTGGGCGAAAGCCTGGTGTACCCGGGGCGTTCTGTCACCGAGACCATTGCCAGCACTTCCCCGGTCTCCGGCTTGACCGGCGGTATCGCCCTGGTGATCGGCGTATTGCTGGGCGTGATGCTGGGCATCATTGCCGCCCTCTATAAAAATCGATGGCCCGATTACCTCGTGATGTTCATCGCCATATTGGGCATCACCATACCGGTGTTCGTGCTGGCCTCCCTGCTGCAATATTTCTTCTCGGTGCAGCTGGGCGTCTTGCCCACTTCGGGCTGGGGCGAGCCAAAACACTTGATCATGCCGGTCATCGTCTTGTGTTTCAGCACCATTGCCACCTATGCCCGCTACATCAAATCCAGCATGCTGGACGTGCTGGGTCAGGATTACATCCTGACTGCTCAGGCCAAAGGCCTGAGCCAGAGCCAAGTGATCCGTCGCCATGTGCTGCGCAACTCCCTGCTGCCCGCCATCACCATTTTGGCCGGCCGTATCGTAGGCATTTTCACCGGCGCTTTCGTGGTGGAAAAGATGTTCAGCATCCCGGGCATCGGCTTTTACTATATCAGTTCCATCAACAACAACGACTACTCTATGACCATGGGCGTCACCATCTTCTACGCTGCCCTGTTCGTCGTGATGCAGCTGATCGTGGATATCGTATACACCCTGGTGGATCCCCGCATCCGCCTGTCGGACGACAAATAGGAGGTGCACCTTATGGAAATGGATAAGATCCCAAGCGAAAAATTCCAGATCATCGGTGCCGATGAAGCCAAGGCCGACGCCATTGCCCGTCCCCGGGTCAGCTATCTGCAGGATGTATGGCGCCGGTTCCGCCAAAACAAAATGGCTTTGATCGCCCTGATTATCCTGACGATCCTGATCGTTATGGTGCTGATCGGCCCGGCCATCAGCGGCTATGAATTTGAAGAGGTGGACAAGACCGCCCGCAACATGGGCCCCAGCGCTTCCCACTGGTTCGGCACCGATAAACTGGGCCGCGACTTATTCGCCCGCGTGTGGCAAGGCGGCCGCGTCTCCATCCTCATCGGTTTGGTCGGCGCCCTGGTCTCCGCCGTCATCGGCTGCCTGTATGGCGGCATCGCCGCTTATTTCGGCGGCATCGTAGACGATGTGATGATGCGTATTTTGGAAGTCATCATCAGTATCCCCTACCTGATCGTGGTCATTTTGCTCTCGGTGGTCTTGGAGAGCAAGAGCGTGGGCACGCTGATCTTGGCTATGACCATCGCCGGCTGGTGCCAGACGGCCCGTCTGGTCCGCGGCCAGATGCTGTCGCTGAAGAGCCAGGAATACGTACTGGCAGCCCAGGCCTTGGGTGTCAGCCCCTGGCGCATCATCCTCAAGCACATGCTGCCCAACACCTTGAGCGTCATCTTGGTGTCCGTCACCTTCGACATCCCCAACTACATCTTCTCAGAGGCGTTTTTGAGCTACGTGGGCCTGGGCATCCAGCCCCCCAACACCAGCTGGGGCGCCCTGTGCTCCATGGCCCAGACCACCTTTACCTTCTACCCCTATCAGCTGTTCTTCCCCGCTTTGATGATCGCCCTGACCATGCTTTCCTTCACGCTGCTGGGCGACGGCCTGCGCGATGCGTTGGACCCCCGTTTGAGAAAGTAGGCGACCAGAATGGAAAACAAAGAAAAGATCCTGGAAGTGAAAGACCTGCGGGTCTCCTTCAACACCTATGCCGGCGAAGTGCGTGCGGTACGCGGCGTGGATTTCGACCTGCACCAGGGCGAGACCTTGTGCTTTGTAGGCGAATCGGGCTGCGGCAAGACCGTGACTTCCAAAGCCATCCTGCGGCTGCTGCAACCGCCTTTCGCCACCATCAAAGAGGGCTCCCAGATCCTCTTCCGCGGCGAAGATGTGCTGCAAATGGATAAAAAGCGGCTGCGCAATTACCGGGGCAACGATGTGAGTATGATCTTCCAAGACCCCATGACATCTCTGAACCCCACCATGACTTGTGGCAAACAGATCATGGAGAGCCTGCTGCTGCACAAAAACATGACAAAGGCCCAAGCCAGGGAAGAGGCCATCCACACGCTGGAGCTGGTCAAGATCCCCGACGCGGCCAAGCGCATGGATGATTATCCCCACCAGATGTCAGGCGGCATGCGGCAGCGCGTGATGATCGCCATCGCCCTTTCCTGCTCGCCCCACATCCTCATTGCCGACGAGCCCACCACCGCCCTGGATGTGACCATCCAGGCCCAGATCATCGACCTGCTGCGGGAGCTGCGGGATCAGCTGAACACCGCCATCATCCTGGTGACCCATGACTTGGGCGTGGTGGCCAACTTTGCCGACCGCATCCAGGTGATGTACGCCGGCCAGGTCATCGAACGGGGCTCTGTCCGCGAGATCTTCTACGAAGCCAAGCACCCCTATACCTGGGCCCTTTTGAGCTCGGTACCCACGCTGGACAAGAGCAATAAGCAGGAACTGTACACCCTGAAGGGCACACCGCCCGACCTGATCCTGCCCTTGGAGCACTGCCCCTTTGCAGCCCGCTGCGAATACTGCATGCCCATCTGCAAAGAGACCATGCCTCCGGAGACCGTTTTGTCCGACACCCACAAAGTATCTTGCTGGCTGCAGCACCCCAATGCGCCCAAGGTACAATCCTACTACGACAGGAAGGCGGCGGAATAAATGAGCGAACAACACCTGATTGAAGTCAAGAACCTGTGCAAATACTTCCCCGCCGGCAAAAAAAGGACGCTGAAGGCGGTGGATAACGTCTCCCTCTTCATCCGCCCGGGCGAGACCCTGGGCCTGGTGGGCGAATCGGGCTGCGGCAAGACCACCTGCGGCCGCACCATCTTAAAGCTGTACAACCAGACCTCGGGCCAGATCTTTTTTGAGGGCAAGGAGATCTCCCACCTGAAGGGCAAGGAGTTGCTGCAGTTCAAAAAGAACGCCCAGATGATCTTCCAGGACCCCTATTCTTCCCTGGACCCCCGCATGACCATTGCGGAGATCATCGCCGAAGGCATGACGGTGCACATGCACCTGAGCGACAAAGAAAAGCAGGAGCGGGTCAGCGAATTGCTGGCCACCGTGGGCCTGACAGAGGACTACGCCAACCGGTTTGCCCATGAGCTCTCCGGCGGCCAGCGCCAGCGCATCGGCATCGCCCGCGCCCTGGCGGTGGAACCCAAGTTCATCGTGTGCGATGAGCCCATCTCGGCCCTGGACGTTTCCATCCAGGCCCAGATCGTCAACTTGCTGATCAAGCTGCAGCACGATAAAAACCTGACCTATCTGTTCATCTCCCACGACCTTTCCATGGTGCGCCACATCTCCGACCGGGTGGGCATCATGTACCTGGGCAGCCTGGTGGAGCTGGGCACCAGCCAACAGATCTTCGGCCAGGCGCTGCACCCCTATACCAAGGCGCTGATCTCGGCCATTCCCGAGGCAGACCCGGATTCGGAAAAAACCCGCCAGCGGGTCAAGCTGGAAGGCGAGGTCCCCAGCCCCATCAACCCGCCGCCGGGATGCCGCTTCCGCCCCCGCTGCCCCTATGCCACCGAACAGTGCGCTCAGGAAATGCCAGCGCTGGAAGAAGTGGAGCCGGGCCGTTTTGTGGCTTGCCACTTCTGGCGGGACATCGCCAAAGCCTGATCGTTCCCCCTTATGCGATCCACCAAAAAAGCCCTGCCGGGTCTGTTGCCCGGCAGGGCTTTTTGCTGCCTGATATACTGTATATATGAGCAGATCGGCTCGGCCATCCAGCCAAAGCTGGGTCACCTATGGCAGATGGCCGTCAGCTTATCCTTATTGTCGTGCCTACTCATTGCCCAGCCTGTGCTGGATCTCCGCCACGCTGTACCCCGCTTGTTTCAGCTGTCGGATCTCCTCCAACCGCTGGATGGCCAACGTCCGGCGGTAACGGCGGGTCAGCCGCTCCTCCTGCTGCTCATAGGGCAGCAACCCGCACTCGGTATAATATTTCAGCGTGCTGTACCGGGCGCCGGTCAGCCGCACCAACTCGCCTATGGTCACATATTCCGCCTGCTCTATGGCTTCCAGTTTCCTCTGCCTGGCCATATCCGTCCCTTTCTCAGTGGATGCTCAGGGAGATGACCAGCACCATCAAGCCGTTGACATGATCCACCATCTGTTTGACCACCGGGTCGGCTTCGGTGTCTTTCAGCTGGCGCAGCCTGGTCTTCAGCGTCTCCCTCTCGTAGGAAGAAAAGTACTGCTTGAGCTGCCCGCTTTTGTCCAGCAGGCTCACCAGCCCAAAAGTCTGCGGGTCCACCGGCCCCTCCTCCAACAGCTCTGCCCTTATCTTCTGGACCAGTCGGTCGACCGCTTCTTTATCCGGCACATAGCGGTTGGTCTTTTCCAGCAGCCCCCCTTCTTCTGCCTTGGCGCAGCCTGCCTGTACCAAAGTCTTGCCAATGGCGTCAAACAGATCCTGCAGGCGGCGGTCCGTCAGCGAAAAGAGGTACTCCTCTCCAATGGATTGGACTGTCCGGGGCTTTTTGCCGATCAATTCATACAGCTGGCTCAAAAAGGCCAATTCTGCCGGCAAAGAAGCTCGGACCGACACTTTTTTCTGTTCCATTCCCACGCAGCCTTTTAACAGCAAATCCAGCAGCCCGGCAGCCACCAGGCATGTGCGCACCTGTACTGCCGCCGGCAGTTTCCCTTTTTCCCCCAAAGTGGCTAGCAAATATTCCTGGGCCACGGTTCCTTCTACCATTCCAAACCCTCCTGATATTTTCTGACTACTTATTACATACTACTTACTACTTATTGTTTACAGTATATAGTTCCTCCCTCTCTTTGTCAAGCACAGACGCAAAAAAAGCCCCGGCTGGGGCTTTTTTTATTTCGGGCGCCTGCGCAGCAGCCGCTCCAGATGGAACCGGTGGAGCAAGCCGAGGCCCAGCCGGCCGCTGAGGGTGGAGGCACGCCACACATTGAACCAGGTGAACAGGGAAAGGAGCCAGCACAGGATGGCATAGGGCACATAGGCCAAGGCGGCCACGCCGGTGACCGAAGACGCCATCATGGCGTTGACGTTCCAGGGGATCAGCGGCGAAAGAATGATGCCATTGTCGGAAATGATGTGGCACAGGCTGCGCCTTGTGATGTGCAGCTCGTCAAATTTGGGGCTGAAATAGGAACCGGTGGCCATGGCGCAGATAGGCTGGTTACAGGTGACCAAGGTCAACAGATCGCTGGTCAAGGCTGCGTGTCCCATGAGCACGCTCTCCTTCTCTGTGGGCCGGTTCAGGCGGTCCAGCAGCCATGTGATCATGTGGGTGCCATCCATCAGGCCGTTGAGCACCGCCGAGGCCAACACGCTGAGGATGACGCTGACCATGGAAAACACGCCGCTGCCCGAGACGATGCGGCCCACCGCCGGGTCGGCCGGATGGAACCCATGGAAAAACACATCCACCACTTGCAAAGGCTCCAAACCGCCCCGGGCAAAGGCCAGCACCAGGGACAGGCACAAGGTGATGAGCAGCGACTGGACGACGCTGCGCCGGAGGGCCAGTACCAGCAGCACCATCACGGCCAGCGGCAGCATACACAGAGGTCCAATGGGAAAAGCCCCTTCCAGCACCTGGAGCAGCTGTGCCACATCTCCCCCGTTCCCTGACCGGTAAGGCGCCCCCAGCACGCCGTAAAACAGGGCGGAGACGGCGATGCCGGTCAGCGTATACCGGGCCATATACTTCATATTGCCCGGCAGGTCGGTGCCGGTCATGGTGGATACCAGGTTGTAAACAGCAGAAAGAGGGGCTGTCCGGTCCCCCAGGTAACAGCCGGAGACCACAGCGCCGGCCATCAGCGGCATGGGTACCCCCAAGGCCTGGGCGATCCCCACGAACACCGTGCCCAGCGTGCTCATGGTGCCCATGGCCGTGCCCAGAATGCAGGCCAGGGCGCCGCACAGCAAAAAGGCCACCAGCACCATGTTGAAGCCGGACAGGTACTTCAAGCCATAATAGACAAAGGTGCCGATGACGCCGCTGGCCATCCACAGGCCAATGGTGCCGCCGATGAGGAACAGCATGATGGCGATGCCCTTTACATTCTTGAGCCTGGATAAGGCCATAGCCCCCACCTGCTTCCAGCTGTGCCCCAGCCGCCGGGCCCCTATGGCCGCTGCCACACAGGCGGCCCCGATGCCATAGAATACCTCCCAATCTGCCAAGATGCACAGGGCGATGGATGCCACCAGCACTGCCACCACTCCATAGGCCCATCGCCTGCGCTGCTTCTCTTCCATCTCATATCCACTCCGTCCCACATTTTCTCCCCCTATGATACCAAAAATCCAGCCCCAGCACAAGCCCAGCGTGCCGCTGGACCCGTGCCGTGGGAGGCATCCGGAAGCGGAGTGCCGGTGTCCGAAGCATCTCCGCTGCCGTAGGTGCCCGTTTCGGCTGTCGGGCCGCCCCGACCCCAGCGTGCCGCTGGACCCGTACCGTGGGAGATGTCCGGAAGCGGAGTGCCGAAAATAGAGAGGCAGAGCACCCGGCATCCTCCCGTTTCGGCTGTCGGGCCTACCCGACCCCAGCGTGCCGCGGGACCCGTGCCGTGGGAGATGTCCGGAAGCGGTG
>JABLTT010039297.1_pt1 | contig 22758 bp, 21 predicted proteins | sample 7160061 | NCBI WGS metagenome assembly JABLTT01 (sample SAMN14651232, study PRJNA627086) | human gut metagenome | isolation source: feces | host: Homo sapiens
AGGTCCCCGGCCTCCACATAGGAGTAGGTATCCGGCCCCGCCGGGTACTCCATCCGGCCCTGGCGGCAGTAGTCGATGCACAGCATATCTTCCGTGGTGCGGAACACGGAGTTATAACTCTCCATGTGGAAGTCGTTATACATGAGATAGACGCCGGGAAACAGGTCATACTGGGTCATGATCCCCTCCCCGGTATCACTGTGAAACTGGAATACCCGGCATCCTCCGCTCTCTGCTACGGGGCTGGGAAAGCCGTTGTCCGCCATGATGCGCTCCAGCATGGTTCTCCTCCTCTCAGAGCCGCAGCACCCGGTCGCAGGCGCGCTGCAAGAACTCCTGGTCGTGGGTGACCACCAGCACGATCCGCCCCTGCTGGGCCAGGCTTCGAATCACCCCGGACACTTCCACCATACGGGCATAGTCCAGGCCGCTGGTGGGTTCATCAAAAATCAAGATCGGTTTCTCCGACAGCAGCGCCGTGGCCACCGCCAGCCGCTGCTTCTGCCCGCCGGACAGGGCCATGGGGTGGCGCTCCCGGAAGGGTAGCAGATGGAGGCTGTTCAGCACCTCTTCCACTACTGAGTCCAGTGCATCCGGCGCGGACATCCGGCACTCGCCCCACACGCTGTCAGAGAACAACTGGTGGTTCACATCCTGCATGACGCAGAACGCCGCCTTCTGCTGCTCCTTTCGGTTCAGCGGCCTGCCATTCAGTACGATCTGCCCGGCCTGTTCTCGGATCAGGCCGCACAGGCACCGGGAGAGGGTGGTCTTCCCCACCCCATTGGGGCCGGTGATGGCTACCACTTCCCCCGGGCGGGCCGAGAAAGACAGGGCCTGAAAAACCGGCGGTTCTTTCCGGTAGGCGCAGGTCAAGCCCTCTACGGACAAGCCTTCTTTCACACCGGCTGGCGCCACAGTTGGCAGGGTGCAGCCCGCAGGTATCAAGGTGCGCAGGCCCAGTGCCTCCCGCTCCCTATCGGTCAGGGCGCAGAACTGCTCTCGGGTAAAAGTGCGCTCCAGTACCCCGTCCCGCAGGTAGAGTGCCCGGTCAATCAGGTCGGTGAGAAAGTACAGCCGGTGCTCCGCAATCACCACCGTGCGGCCCTGACGTTTCAGACCGGCGATTTGGTCGTGAAGCCGGGCGATGGCGTCCTGGTCCAGATTGGCCGTAGGCTCGTCCAGAACAAAAATCTCCGGACTCATGGCATAGACGGAACCGAAAGCCAGCAGCTGCTTCTGTCCGCCGGACAGGGAGAAGATACTCCGTCCCTGCAAGTCCTGAAGGCACAGTGCATCTACGGTATCCGCCACCCGTTGCCGGATCTCCTCCGGCGGCCGCCCCTCGTTTTCCAGGCCGAAGGCCAGTTCGCTGTCCGTGTCCAGATTGAAAAACTGGGATTTGGGGTTCTGGAATACGGAGCCGACTTTCCGGGCCAGCTCATACATGGGCGTCGTGCCAGGGTCAAGCCCGTCTACCTCCACCTGCCCTTCCAGGCGGCACCCGGGGGTAAAAGCCGGGATCAGGCCGTTAAGCAATTTCGTCACCGTGGTCTTGCCGCAGCCGGAGGCCCCGCACAGCAGGACACACTCCCCCGGTGCGATGGCGGCGCTGACCCGGGAGAGGGTCTCCTGGGCTTCCCCATAGCCGAAGGAAACATTGTCAATGCTTATCATTGTCATTGCCTCCCTTATTGTACCACAAATGAGAGCACCAGCAAGGCCAGACCTGCCAGCATCCCAAAAAAGTCCAGAGGGGAAAGCCGCAGGGATACGGCGCTGGTTTTGCGGGCCGGGTTTTCGATGCCCCGGGTCACCGCTGCCGCGGACAGTTCCTCCGCCGTCTCCGTGGCGGACACCATCAGGGGCATCACCGTACACTCCAGCCGGGCCAGTCCCCGGATGTCCCGCAGCTTCATGGCGTCCCGGATGTAGCCCACCTCCTCCCGGATGGCGGGGAAATACCGCAGGGTCACGGAAATAGCCACGATCAGCTTCTGGGGGATATGCAGCTGCCGCAGGCCCAGGATCAGGTATCGCAGCGGGGTGCAGGTCAGCATCAGGGCCCCCGTCATCAGGCAGGGAAACATCCGGCGGGTGTAGGTGGCAAAGATAGTAAAACTGGTGGCGATGACCATGGGGGACACCGGCAGGATGAATTGCTGGAAGCCCACCAGCGCGCAGTATCCCACCGCCCATTTGAGCGCCATGGTCAGCCGCCCGTGCCCCAGCATCAGCGCCAGCAGCAGCCCGATCAGGGCCAATTCTTGCCATAAGGCATGGGGACGAAACGCGATCATGTTCGCCGCGATCAGCAGCCAGAGTCCGGCTCTTGGGTCAAAGATCCGCCGTTCCGCTTCCATCTCACACCAGGCCGGCTTTCTCAAAGTGCTTGCGGAACATGGCCCGGGCGATCAGGCCGCCGATGATCGCGCCCACGACGGGCGCCAGAAACAGCACCACCAGCATGACGTTGGAGGAGAGGGCTGCCAGAGTGTTCACATAATCCGCCGGCATTCCCTGCTCTGTGATCTGCCGCAGAAAGTCCTCCCGCATGAGCCAGATGGGCAGCGGAGAGCCCACCATGCTCACCGAAAACAGTGCAAAGGATACCAGGTTGCCGGCCATGCTCCGGTAATGGGTGAGGCCTCGGGTCAGTTCCGCCAGGCCGCAGGCCAGGACGAAGGACACCAGGATCACCACGGTGAACTGCCCGGTGACATAGTAGATAAGGCCGGTGATGAGGCCCATCAGGAGGATAGAGCCCACCTTCTGCACCTTGGCGCACATCATGAGATAGGGGATGCCGGTGAACAGGGCGATGAAGCCGGGCATCAGAATCCAAAGCAGCGGGTGCAGCCCGCCCAGAAGCATGAAGGCGAAGTTGATAACGAAGTAGATGGCGGAGAAAATTCCCACAGTAATGACATCCTTGCCGCTCATCCCGCGGCGCCGAACAGATCCAGACATACGATACACTCCTTTTAGTTAGATATCGCTAACCCTCGTGTTGAAAAATAGGACGCCGACAGGCCTCCTCACATCGTCCTATTGTATCGGCTGATCGCCTGGTTGTCTGCCCTGTTTGGTCGGCTTTGCTCTGATTGGACGAGATTATTATTGTTTGCGTGTATACACCGGGGCCTATATCCGAATAGGTTCACGATTCCATTTTCAAAGAACTGGCCGGCAAAGGAGATTACCTCCACTGCCGGCCGGGATTATTTTGTATTTCAATTTTATATCCTGCTCCAATCACAGTTTTAATGTAGATCGGGTTTCTTGGATCTGGCTCCAACTTTTTGCGGAGCCGATAAATGGTGTTTTCTACTGTACTCGTGCAGCCTGGATAAACGTCATCCCAAGCCGCACCATAGAGTTGCTCTTTAGAAAGTACCTGTCCTGGGGAGCAGGCCATATAGTAAAGCATAGCGTACTCGCTGTGATTAAGGCTGACTTCTTTGCCGGCCACGAGGACCTGCCGGTAGGCAGGGCGGATCTCAAGATCACCGAGAAACAATGCAGAAGAGGCAGATGTGGTAACGTCAATGACTTCGGCCTTTTTCTCCTGTAGCATGGCTATGATGGCTTTGAACACACTGCCATCTGGATCAGCTGCCCGGATGACGATGATTTCGTCGATGTGACTCACCTCGCGGAACAATTTTCAACCAGCAGGAGTTGCAGGGAGTGCCAGATATCATCTGAAGCCGCCATTCACCGGCTTGGCTCTGCTCAGCCCAAAGCCGGGCATAGATACCATTTCGTTTCAGCAGTTCCTCGTGGGTGCCCTGCTCGGCTACCCGGCCCTCATCCAGAACCACAATATTGTCGGCACTCATAATGGACTGGAGCCGGTGGGCGATGACGATGACGGTCTTTTCCGCAACCAAAGCGGAGATCGCCTGCTGAATCAGCACCTCGTTCTCGGGGTCAAGGGAGGCCGTTGCCTCGTCCAGCAGAACAATGGGGGCATCCTTCAGCAAAGCCCGGGCAATGGAGATTCGCTGCTTTTCCCCGCCGGAGAGGGTGGAGCCGCCCTCTCCCACCACGGTCTGGTAACCTTCGGGCAGGGCCATGATGAAGTCGTGACAGGCCGCGGCCTTGGCTGCCGCGATGATCTCCTCCTTGGTGGCGTCCGGCTTACCCATGCGGATATTTCCCTCTACCGTGTCGTGAAAGAGATACACATCCTGAAAGACAACGCTGATGCGGCTGAGCACCTCGTCGCTTTTCATGTCCCGTACGTCCACGCCGCCCAGCCGCACCGCTCCGCTGTTCACATCCCAGAACCGGGCGGCCAACCGGGTGATAGTGGACTTCCCGGAGCCGGACGGCCCCACCAGTGCGGTGACGCTCCGGGCCGGGAATTGCAGGGAAATGTCGTGCAGGACCTCGGTTTTTCCATAGCCGAAGGATACATGGTCAAATACGATGTCTGTCCCTTGCGGTGTCTGACTAACTGCCGGTTCCGGCAGGGGCTTTTCATCAAACAGGGCCTTGATCCGTTCTCCGCTTCGGCGGGTGCGGGAGAAGTCCGCGATGAAGGTGAACAAAGTCAGGACCGGCTCATAGACCGTCAGCGTGAGGATCAGGAAGGCGATGTAGTAGTAGGGTGTTAACTCCCCGCGAGTCAGCAGCACAACGCCCACTAGAATGACCAGCCCGATCCCGCAGCCCAAAATGGCCCGGCCCAGCATGCTCACCGGCGCGGCCGCGCCGGTCTCCATGCCGATAGCTGCCTTCCGCTCCTGGTCAAAGGACTTCTTGAGGCTTTGGAAGTGCTGGCCGGCCAAATTGAAAGCCCGGAGGGTTTGAATACCATTGACATATTCCAAGATGCCGGAGGCCACTTCACGCTGGGCCTGCTGGAGATCGGCGCTGACCGTCCCCATCCGGCGCAGGCTCCAGAACGCAAAGGGAAGTGCCAGGGGGATCACCGCAAACAGTGCCAAAGTCATCATGCCGTTGAACCAGGAGAGGCATACGACCGCCAGTACAAAGCGGATCACAATGACCGCCGTCTGTGGCAGTAACTGCTGGGATAAGTCGCCTACCGTCTGGTAATCCCGCAGAAGGACGGTAGACAGATCCCCAGCGTCCCTGCTGGAATAAAAGCCCATGGACAACTGGCGCAGATGCTCCCCCAGTGTGATTTGGGAGTCCTTGATGATCCCCGCATAACCGGTGCAGGCATCTATGTAGGTTTTCTGGCGGATGAAGAAGTAGACGATCAACTGGGCCAAGAATCCGGCGGTAAGCCCCCAGAGTACCCCGGTGGGGAGTGCGGCCCCGGGTTCTGCCAGAGGGACCAGAAGGAAATAGACGGCACCCAGCATCAGTCCGTAGGGGACAGACATTTCAATGCTGTCAAAGAGGCACCAGGCCATCAGGCGCAGGTACTTCCCCGGGTGGCCCAGGGTCATCATTTGAAACCAATCTCTGAACTTCATACCTGCACCGCTCCCTTCCCGATACTCCAGCGATCCCGCCGCAGATTGGCGTCTACCAGATGCTTATAGGTCTCACAGCCTGTCAGCAGTTCCTCATGGGTCCCTGCCCCCACCAATTTCCCTTTGTCCATGACCAAGATTTGGTCTGCCCGCTCCACCGTTTTCAGCCGATGGGCAATCATCAGCACCGTCTTGTTCTGGGCCAGTTTCGCAAATGCCGCCTGGATCTTTGCCTCGTTTTCGGCGTCCGCGTAGGCGGTTGCCTCATCCAAGATGATGATAGGGGCGTCTTTCAGGAAGACTCGCGCAATGGCAAGGCGCTGTTTCTCACCGCCGGAGAGATAGGCGTCGTCCCGGCCCACCACCGTCTGATATCCCTGGGGCAATGCCTGGATAACCTCATGGATGCCGGCGTTCCGAGCCGCCTGCTCCACCTCCTTCATGGTGGCTTTGGTATTCCCCATACGGATGTTGTTTTCAATGGTATCTGTAAACAGCACGGAGTCTTGGAACACATAGGCCACCAACTCCATCAACCGTGCAGGCGGGATCTCCCGGATGTCCACGCCGCCAATACGGATGGTGCCTCCCTGGGGCTCATAGAACCGCAGCAAAAGCTGGGCCAGAGTGGATTTCCCACCACCAGAAGGTCCCACCAGCCCGGTGACAGTTCCTTGGGGCAGATGAAAGGATACACGGTCTACTGCTGGGATGCCCTCCGTATAGGCAAACTCCACATCTGAAAATTCCACATCGAACGTGGTGGGATCTCCAGCGCCGTCCTGATCCGGTTCCGGCTGGCGGAGGATGTTGTCGATGCGGTTGACCCCCTCCACGATACGGCCAGAGAGTATGACCATCTGCATCAGATTTCCATAGGCTCCTTGAGGCCGCTGCCTACCAGAAAAAACAGCAGGATCACCGGCAGAAAGTCCAGGTAGCTCTCCGCCGTGGGGATCAGCAGCAAAACCGCCGGGAGCAGGAACAGCAGCTGTGCGCCGAAGAAAGCGTAGTAGGCACCCATGGGCCTGGCGTTGGCTCGGGCTGTCCGATCCACCACCTCGGTAAAGTGGTTGAGGTCCCCTTCATACCGCTGAAAGGCGTTGAGGGTGCGGTTGAACACCTTGATAACGCTCATGCCGTGGATATACTCCACGACCGTCCCCTGCATCCGCTCCTGGGCGTCGTGGAGTTCCACTTGGAGGGCCGCTTTGTCGGGCTGTTTCAAGCAGGCGGAGAGCAATACCAGAGAGATCAGAATAGGCAGCAGGGTCACAATGGCCAGCCGCCAGTCCATGCCGAACAGGTACAGCAGGGTGAAGACCGGCGTAGCAACTGCGGCCGCGATCTCGCAGAGGTGGTGCGCCAGAAACGCCTCGATCTGGTTGGAGTCATCGGAGACCACCTTCTTGATGGCTCCTTGGGTTGTGCCGGTGAAAAATCCGGAGGAGACGCGGGAGAGCTTCTCCATCAACTGCAGCCGCAGGTCGTAGATAATCTCATAGGCCGCCGTATGGGAAAGTGCGGAGGAGATGAAGGCGCACAGGCCGTAGACCAGCGCCGCTCCAAAGGTGACCGCGCAGAGCGTTAGGATCGCATTTTGATCCACCATGGATGGCTCCTGGTAATGAGCCAGCAGCTCCCGCACCACACCGTAGATGGTGAAGAATGGTACGATGCGAGCGGCCGAGGACAGGACGGACAGTACACAGGCCAAGGTCAATTTTCTCCCCCTTTGGCCCGCCAATTCAAAGAGCCGGGCAACGCCCTGTTTCTCTTTTGGGGATTTCGAGCGCATGAAAAACACCTCACTTTAATTAGTTATCGCTAACTCCTTCTGATAAAGAAAGGCGCGGTCAAGCGCCCTCCTCAAAAATCAGAGAATACAGGAGTCCATAGATATGGTCAAGGGTTCGGTCCAGAGCATCAGCATGCAGGGCATCCCGGTTGACCTTTGCCATCGCCATGATCTTAATGAGGTTGGCCACCACATGGAGGTCCAAATCAGGCCGTACCCCCTCCATATGGTCAAACAGGCCGTGCATGATCTCGGCCTCCCGCTGGTCATAGAGTCTGTCATCTGGACTGGTACACTCCGGGGAGGAAGCCTGCTTGAGTTTTTCCATGTCCTCTGCGGTTAGGTACTGGTAGATACTGTTCCGGCTGAATACGATGAGTTTCAGATACTCCTTGCCTTCCGCGGCGGTCATCTTCTCCCGGCCGTTCAGGATCTGCTCAAAGTGCCGCTTAACACGATCCCGCTGATATTCCATGATGTCAGTGACAAACTCCTCCTTGGAGGAGAAAAAGTTGTAAAAGGTGCTCTTACCCAGGCCGGCGGCTTGGGTGATCTTCTCCACAGAGGCATGGGTCATGCCGTGCTGTTTGATCAGTTCAAAGCCTGCGTCCAGCATCTTGATCCGCAGCTCCTCACGCTGGGTGGTAGAAAAAATCCTTGGCGACATAGGCGTCCTCCTTTTGCGACTATTATTTTAATTTTAGTCGCAAAAGAATAATAGCACACAGCTGTGCGTCTGTCAATCACTTTGCGACTATAATAATAATTTTATTCGCTTATGGTCATCGTCTCAGTTTATCGAGTCCACTCCGCAGCGATTTTTATAGCCGCTCCCGATCTCAGTTTTATAAAGATTGAATAAGGAGGAGCGGCCTCCAGTTCTTTTCTGCGTTGCCATACCATATTCCCAACGTCGGTTGACCTTTTCATAAAACTGTTCTTTTTTGATAAAATTATCGCAACTGTTCTAATCAGAACGAAGATTAACCACCTTATTCATTGGATTGTTCATCTTGTATCCTGCTCTGAGCACTGTCTTAATATAGTCTGGATGTTTCGGATCAGATTCCAATTTCCGTCTCAGTCGCCAGATGATATTCTCCACAGATGTAGTCCCATACAGATACTCCTCTCCCCAAGCCGCTGCATAGAGCTGCGCCTTGGAAAATACCTGCCCTGGGGCGCTGGCCATGCAGTAGAGCGTGGCGTATTCCCCGTGGTTGAGCTGCACTTCCCTGCCAGCCATCAGCACCCGGCGGTGCTCGTGATGGATCTCCAGTTCCCCGATGCACAGCACGGAGGAAACCGGGGTGGTGACTTGAATTACCTCTGGCCGCTTGTCCTTCAGCGCTTTCACGATTTCCTGAAACAAACTGCCACCCGGGTCTGCGGCCCGGATAACGATGATTTCGCTCACTGTATTCCCTCCCGATGGCAAAAGGAGAGGGCCGACCACACGGCCCCCTCCTTTTGTTATACTTATGACTCTGGTTCCGCAACTGCCTTTAGTCGTCGGAAACTCTCCTCGCTGATGACGTGCTCGATCCGGCAGGCGTCCTGCTCAGCCGTCTCGGGGTCCACGCCGGCCGCAATCAGGCGCTCGGTGAAGAAGCGGTGCTTTTCATAAACCTGCTCCGCAACCTCGCGGCCAATGTCGGTCAGATGCAGAAAGCAGTCTTCATCCATGGTGAGGAACCCACCATCCCGCAAAGTCGTGACTGCATGGCTCACGCTGGGTTTGGAAACCTCCATGTGCCGGGCCACATCCACAGAGCGTACAACTCCTTTTTGTTTGTGGAGTATTAGAATGGCCTCTAAATAGTCCTCGCCGGACGCATGAAGTTTCAACACAATCACCTCACTCTTTTTTCTTGGATATAAAAGTCCATCAACTACGAAAAAAGTAGCAGCGTTATTCCTGTGTCAATTCGCAGGTAGCCAAGAGATAACCCGGGCACCGTTCTCCTGCAGGAATTCCCCGTCATGGGTGATGACGAGCACACACAGTCCTTGCTCCGCCAGTTCCTGGAGCAGGCGGCTCACCTCCAGCATGTGTGCATAGTCCAGTCCGCTGGTGGGCTCGTCAAAAATCACCAGTTCCTTTCCGCTGAGACAGCCGTCCACGATGGCCAGCCGCTGTTTCTGCCCGCCTGAGAGCGCCAAGGGGTGTGCCTGGGCGTATTGGGCCAGGTCCATCCGCTCCAGCGCGGCCATGGCTTTCATCTCATTCGCGTCATTCCCCAACTGGGCTTCGGCCAGTACGCTGTCGGCAAAGAGCTGGAGGTTCACATCCTGCATGATGAGAAAGCCCAGCCGTTTCCGGTCTTTCCGACTGGCAGGTTTTCCATCCCAGAGGATCGTCCCGGTTTTCTCCTTCATCAGGCCACAGAGACAGCGGGCCAGGGTGGTCTTCCCCGCCCCGTTGTGGCCGGTGATGGCGGTGATCTGTCCCCTGGGCGCAGAAAAGGATACCTGTTCCCATACAGCCGTCCGATCATAGGATGCCCGCAAGCCCCGCACCGACAGGCCATCCTCTTCTGCTTCGTCCGAGGCGGGCCGAGGTTCCGGCAAGGGCACTTCGGTCAGGCTCCGCAGTCCCATGGCCCGGCGTTTTTCTTCGGGCAGATTCAAAAACTCCGACCCTGGGTACACCTGCACCAGCCGCCCTTCCCGCAGATAGAGCACCCGGTCCGCCAGGTCGGCGGCATACCAGAGACGGTGCTCCGCCACCAGGACTGTCTTTCCCGCCGCCTTCCACTGCTTCAAAATCTCCCGTAGCTGGCGGATGCCCTCGCCGTCCAGATTGGAGGATGGCTCGTCCAGCACAAAGACCCCCGGCCCCATGGCGCAGGCGCTGGCACAGGCGATGCGCTGTTTCTCCCCGCCGGACAGGGCAAAGATATTCCGATCCAGGAGCGACCCCACGCCGCAGACCCTTGCGGCAGAGGCAAGGGCCCGCTCCATCTCCTGGTGGGAGGCTCCCCGGCTCTCCAGGCCGAACAGCACCTCACTGGTGGTGTCCAGGTTGAAGAACTGGGACTTGGGGTTTTGGAACACTGAGCCCACGGTCTGGGCCAGCTCCCACAGGGGCACCTGGGACACATCCCGGCCGTTTACGGTGACCGTCCCCTCCAGCGTCCCGCCCCCGCCGTGCTGGAGCAGGCCGTTGATGAGCTTGATGATCGTGGTCTTTCCGCAGCCGCTCTCCCCGGTCAGGAGGATCAGCTCCCCCGACTCCACGGTGAAGGAACAGTCCCGTAGGCTCGGTTGTTCCCGGCCCTCGTAGGTATAGGTCACATGGTCAAAGGCGATCATGGCAGGACCCCCTTGCAGCAGATGCCGCCCACGCATAGGGCCGCAAAGACCAGGCAGACCACCGCGTCCTGGATGTGGAACCCGATGGGCCGCCAGGAGGAACGCTTCCCCGGGTGCTCGATGCCCCGGGAGGTAGCGGACTCGCTCAGCTCCTCCGCCGTCTGGGCCGCCCCCATGAGCATGGGAACATAGACGCACTCCAATTTCTGCTCCAGCCCCCGGATACGCCGCAGGGACATGGCATCCCGGATGTGCCGGAAGTCCTGCCGCAGAGCCGGGAGGAACCGCAGCGTCACCGCCAGGGTGATAGAGAAGTTTCGGGAGACACCCATCCGCTCCAGGGCGGCCATGAACTGACTGACGCTGGTAGTGGCGATGATGTACGCCCCGCCGGCAATGCAGGGAAAAACCAGGATGAAGTAAGTCACCGTGGCAAAAACCGTGGCCAGGGACCCGGGCAGGACCGGCAGCAGCCAATACTGGATGGCCAGGACGGCAAGGTAGGCCAGCAGCAGGCCGGCCAGCATCTTCCCCTTCCGCTCCATCAGAAAGAGGGCGAAATAGGACAGCATGACACCCACCCGGAAGACCGCCGGCGACCAGGTAAACACTACCACATTGGCCAGCAGCCAAATCAAGACCTTCGTTCTGGGGTCCAGCGCCAGGCCTTGGATCTGCCCCGCGCTCATTGGGCCAGCCCGGCCTTCACAAAGTGCTTGCGCATCAGCTTCATCCCCAGCAGGGCGCCCAGGATGGAGCCTACCAGGATGCTCAGGACGATGACGCCGAACACCGGCCAAGTCAGCAGGCCCTCCATGGTGGCCATGTAACCGGGGTCCATCATCTGGGCGGCGTACTCCAGATAGCTTTCCTTGGTGAACCACAGGGGCAGGAAGTCCCCGATGAAGCCCAGGTTGAAACAGAAAAAGCCCAGCACCAGCCAGCCCTTCTTCCGGAACTGTCCGGCCTTCAGGCACAGCTCGCACAGGATGCCGCCCACCAGGCCGGTGATGGGGAACATCCAGGTGGCAGCCACCAGGACAATACCCGTGACGAGGCTGGTAATGACGAAGGGGCCGTTCTTTCGGATCTTCGCCACCAGCAGCATAAACACCGGCCCGATCAGGATGGCGTCGATGAAGTGGGTGGCGAACCACACATAGGGGCTGATACCGCCCACCAGCATAAAGAGAAAGCGGATGGCGATACAGACCGCACCCAGCGCGCCGGCCGTGATGGCGTCCTTGGCTGTCAATTTCCGCTTCCCGTCCATTCCTTGTTGAGACATTTGAATTCCTCCTGTCAATTACTCGTTAGATTAGGCTAACCACTTGTCAGGATAACACGGCGTGCCCGATACCACAAACTCCGTTCCGTCGTTTTGGCTCCAAACAGCACCCAACTTTCTTCAGAGCGTTGACGGCAAGGACAGTGTCCGGTACAATCAAATGCAGGTGAAGCAAAGGAGGAAGTGCCGGTGTCCCATCTGATGCAACTCTTTGAGGCGGCCCGCTTTCCCGATGGCGTGGAAGTACATACGGACGGTATCAGCGCCGCCATGACGCTGGATGGGCCGGAACACGGGAGCCTGCGGCTCTTTCCCCTGGCCCCCGGCGTGATCCTCTCCTTCAACCGGATCTACACCCAGGTCTGGCCCCTGGCCCAGACGGAGGCGGCCAATATCCTGCTGCTGAATTTCTGCCTGGGCGGCCGGTGCGAGGTGGATCTGGACAACGGGCAGTTTGCTTTCCTCTCCCAGGGGATCATAGCCCTGGGCACCCAGCAGGTCAAAGAATCCTACCGTTACCCCAGCGGCGTCTATGAGGGGGTGGAGCTGTTCCTGGACCTAGACGCGCTGGAGCGGGAGCCCTACTGCCTGTTCCTGGAGGCAGGTATTGACTTGGTAGCCCTGATCCGGCACTTTCAAGCCGCTCAAAAACTGTATCTCGCCCAGACGCCAGCTGCCATACAGGACACTCTGTCCCAGCTGTGGGAGCTGCGGGATACGGAGGATGTGGGGATGATGAAACTCCTCTCCGCCCAGCTGCTGCTGGAGCTGGGCCGGCAGCCCTATGTACCCCATCCCCGCATCCGGTACTTTACGCTATCTCAAGTGGCCATTGCCAAAGAGGTGCGCTCCATTCTCCTATCCGATCTCAGCCAAAATCACACGGCACGGGAACTGGCGGAACGGTTCCAGATCGGGGAGACCAGTTTGAAGAACTACTTCCGTGGGGTGTTTGGAGAAAATCTCTCCATCTGGCTCAGGGAGGCCCGGATGCGTCGGGCCGCGAAACTACTACGGGACACCGATCTTCGGGTGGCGGAGATCGCGGAACAGGTGGGCTATGAAAATCAGAGCAAGTTTGCGGCGGTCTTTGTCAAGGAGTATGGCTGTCCGCCGCTGGAATATCGGAGAAGGGCACGGCTCGACTGAGCCGTGCCCTTCCCTTCCAAAGTTGGTTTCGCATCCATATGGACGCGCATCCCACGGCTTCCCTTCTGCTGGAGGAATTGAAGGGACAGATCACCTATGGGCAGGAAGAATAGAGGACTTGTATTGTTTACTGCCCCTTAAATTTTGAGTTGGGTGCAAGGTCAAAACTGCGTTCCTGTTCTTCTTGAGTGGTGTTCCATACAAAGGGCGTAGGCAGAAAAAACCTCCCGCCCATTACCGACAGCTGTAATCGGTAATGGGCGGGAGGTTTTTTGACCACATTTTCAGCCACAGAGCGGTGCGGAGCACATGGAAATAGCAGCTTTAGAGAGTGACGGAAAGCAAATGGAATTGAGTGGAAACGGCACAAAGCAAACAGAAATCATGCAAAAAATCTTTCCGCACTTCTTTATGTACGGCAGCATAAATCTTGATCTACTGACATCGGAAATCGCTTGCCTTGCTCTACTCGCTCACTGGTAAAATAGATACAACACATAGACATAAAAATGCTCCCTGCCTCTGTCGGAAAACATCTTCTGGCAAAGGGCGGGGAGCGTTTTGACCACAGAGCACACTACAAACAGTGGTGTAGCACACGGAGATTAGCGCTCTAAAGATTGGCACAAAGAAAGAGAAACTGAATGGAAATCACCACGAGCAATTTGAAATGATTCAAAGTACTTTATATGTCTTTATGTATTTTATAGCGCATTAAGGACTCTTCACAATTTTATAGCCACTCCGTATCACTGTTTTTATGTATGCCGGACGCTTAGGATTCTCCTCCAGTTTCTGCCTCAGCCGCCAAATGATATTTTCCACGGAGTTTGTTCCATGTAGATACTCCTCTCCCCATGCCGCCGCATAGAGCTGCGCCTTGGAGAATACCTGCCCGGGGGCGCTGGCCATGCAGTGGAGCATGGTATACTCCCCATGGTTAAGTCTCACTTCCCTGCCGGCCATGAATACCTGACGGTGTTCATGATAGATCTCCAGTTCCCCGATGAGCAGTACGCAGGGGCCTGGGGTAGTGACATCGACCACTTCTGCCCTTTTATCTTGCAGCGCATCCATGATTGACCTGAACAAGCTGCCATCCGGGTCTTCAGCCCGGATTACGATGATTTCGTCCACTATATTACCTCCCGATTGCAAAAGGAGAGGGCCGTACGCACGGCCCCCTCCTTTTGCTGTGCTTATGCCTCTGGTTCTACAGCCGCCTTTAGTCGTTGGAAACGCTCTTCACTGATGACGTGTTCAATGCGGCAGGCATCCCGCTCGGCCGTTTCCGGATCCACGCCGATCACGATCAGGCGCTCGGTAAAAAGCGGTGCTTCTCATAGATCTGCTCCGCAACCTCGCGGCCAATGTCGGTCAGATGCAGGAAGTAGTCCTCGTCCATTGTAAGAAACCCGCCGTCCTTCAGAGTTGCCATTGCATGACTTACGCTGGACTTGGATACATTCATGTGCCGGGCAACATCCAAGGAGCGCACTATGCCGTGTTTCTCATGTAGCACCAGAATAGCCTCCAGGTAATCTTCACCCGATGTTTGGAGTTTCATGGTGTCCCCCCCTCAGGCGGAAATCTCTTGCTCTGCATGCCACGTGGCCGCATACTTCCCATCCTTGGCAAGCAGTTCCTCACGGGTACCGGACTCTGCGATCTTCCCGTCTGCTACCACCAGGATCTGATCCGCATTCTTGACGATGAAAATGACGGCTACCTACACTCCTAGTCTGTTTGCCTGTGTATCTAAATCCCCATCATGCTGTGGAGAAGAAAACCTCAGGGTAGACAAACTTAAATCTTACATACGCAGCAATTGTCTATAATTTATGTTTTTTTCTGACTGTAACAACTCGCCTCACACCCAGCATAGAACACATCGCCCGCGTTGTCTGGTCAACCGTGAGAGCGATCCACGCTCCATGCAGGCCAAGGCCAAAAGTGTATACCAGAACGAATGTGAGGATCGGCCGCACCACTGCAATGCTGATGAGGGAATACACTGCCACAAAGCCAGTGCGTCCCAGGCCACGAAGCAGTCCCGCATGAATCATAGCCCAGGCTTCCGGAATGCTCACCGCAGCCACAAAGATCATGATCTCACACCCCAGGACCAAGTTATCACCATCCAGGTGATAGAGTCGGAGCAGCGGAACGCGAAGCAGCAGATAAAGCAGCGTTGCCCCGCCACCGGTCCACAGGGCCGCCCAGCGGGATGCATCCGCGATCTGTCTCAGATCGGCTGGGCGTCCCCTTCCCAGAGCCTGCCCAGCTTGAACGAGACTGGCCTTTCCAAGCCCCTGTGAGAAGCTGTAATAGATGTCGCACAGGCTGCCGCAGATGTTGTGTATGCTCACCGCCGCCATCCCCAGTTCCGCCACCAGCCTGGAGAATGTGAACATACCGGCCCGTTCCGCCGCCTGCTCCAGAAAAGTTCCGGCAGCTAGCGGCCCCAGGGCGCGAAGATAACTCTGCTCCGGCAACCAGCAACCCGAGCCCCGCAGCGATGCTGAACAGCCACGCCGCAAAAAGAGCGCCAGCGTATAGGTCAGCGTGGCCCCAGCTCCGATGGCTGTGCCAAGTCCCGCCCCGAAAACGCCGAGTCGAGGAAAGGGCCCCAATCCATAAATCAACAGTGCGTTACACACTACATTCACTCCATTGCCCAACACATTTGCGGCAAGTACGTTCCGGGTGTCGCCCACCCCCGCCAGGATACCATGGAGCACAATAGCAGGGCCAGACAGCGCCAGACTCATCAGAGCTGGAAAGGCGTACTCCAGAGCCAGGCTCAGGTAGTCTGACTGAGCGCCGGCCAGACGAAGGAGGGGTACGGCCCCCAGCCAGGTGCCCAGCAGGAGCAGCAACGAAAGACCGCAACCCAGCAGGAACGAGGCTCGGGCGCAGGAGGTGAGTGACGCATCCGGTCGCTGGCCGCGCCGCTGGGCAACATATGCGCTCAAGGCTACGGAAAAAGAGCGCGGGAAACATAGAATCACCATGCGGGGCTGAGAGAAAATGCTCACCGCCGCCACTGCTGCAGTCCCAAGCGATGAGACCATCAGCAGATCAGTGGCAGTGAGCATCATCAGCAACAGGCCTTCCGCTGCGGCGGGCCAAGCCAACCGCCAAAATTCTTTACGGATGTCCATAGGCGATCAGCGGATCGCCGGCCTCGACGCCCAGGCCGACGGTATGGTATAGAACGATTCCGTCAAACTCCGCCCGTACTTCTTGGATACACTGGCTGGCCAAGTCCTCCAACCGCCCCAGGAGTGCGCCTCGCCTGATGCGCTCGTTCAGTCCTACCATCGGAAGCCATAGCCCGTTGGAGAGGGCCTCCACATAGCGGGCCTCCACGATTTCCTCCTGCTCCCGGGTCGGATTCACACCGGGCAGGATTTCCATGTGACGCAGCAGGGAACGCACGTCCTCGCAGCAGGCATCTACTTCCGGTCCAGACCAGATCCCCATCCCGCCCCGCTCGATGAGAACGGCGGGGAGATTGTTTTGCACGGCCCAACTGTAAAGGCCATTTTTCGCAGTGGAGCGGACCCGATAGGGTACCGTCAGCGCCCGGGCGGCCGCCAAGGCTGCCTGATTCACCGTTTCCGTCCCCGCCGTGGGGAAGAACACCAATGGATAGAGCGCCTCGTTGCCGTCCCCGCTGTGAAGGTCGGCCAAGAAGTCGGCCACCGGATAGAGAGCGGCTTCCAGTGCATGAGCCAGTCGAGCCGACAGGGTGCCCGCCGGATCACCGGGAAAGGCCCGGTTCAGGTTGCCCCCGTCCTCCGGCACTACCCGCTTTGCTCCGGCATAAAAGCCAGTAGGATTGGCCAAAGGCAGGAAGATTACATTCCCCGACAGCTCCGCCGGGTTCAACTCGGCCGCCAGACGGCGCAGGGCCTGGACTCCCACATACTCGCAGCCGTGGACCCCTGCCGTGACCACCAATGTCTTGCCTGGGGCGGTTCCGCACAGGCAGACAGTATCCAAGGGCTGCGCACCGAGTACCGAAAGGGGAACCCTCCTCTTCTGTCCCGGCATCAATTCTACTCCGCAGAAAATCATACCGCATCCTTCCTTTTTTCCGTATCGAATACCACGATGGACTCCAACAGCCGCCGAGCGTATTCGTCCTTTGTCTCACTGATGCAGCTTACTGGGAGATACTCCGTCACATGACCCTGGTAGAGGAAGAGTACATCATCGCAAAGATAAGTGATGGAAGTCAGGTCGTGGGTGACGAACACATAGGTCAGTCCCAGTTTCTTTTTCAGTTCTCGCAGCAGGTCCATGATTTGGACCTGGGTGTGAGCGTCCAGGGACGAGATGGCCTCGTCGAAAAGGATGACCTCCGGACTGCAGGCCACAGCCCGGGCGATGCACACCCGCTGAAGCTGGCCACCGGAGAGCTCATGGGGAAATCGTCCGGCGAAGTCAGCGGGCAGGCCCACCAGCTCCAGCAGCCGGGCAATTTCCCGTGGCCGCTCCAACCGGCGCTTTTCCCGCCGCTCCCGGACAGCAAGGCCCTCGCCAATGACATCCCTGACCCGGAAGCGGGGATTGGCGGAGGTGGTATAGTCCTGGAAAACTACGCTGAGTTTGTTCTGCAGGTTCCGACGCCCAGCCCGGGAGCCGTAGACTGGAACGCCATCCAGAAGAACCTCGCCGCTGTCCGGCCTGAGCAGTCCGCACAGCACCCGGCCCATGGTGGACTTCCCGCTGCCCGACTCTCCCAGGATACCCAGGCAGGTTCCTTTATTCACGGAGAGGGACACGTCGAAAAGCACCTGCTGGCGGGTATAGCCGAATATCCTGTCCTGCCGCTCGCTGCGAAAACTGACACAAATATCCTTCAGTTCAAGCATAAGACCTCTCCTTTCCCGTCAGTACCTGTCGGTACCGGCGCATCACATCCGCCCGCTTTTCCACCAGCAACCTGGTGTAAGGGTCCTGCGCGTGGTGGAGGATGTGCTGAAAATCCCCCTCGTCCACCACGCGGCCCTGGTTGAGCACCACGATTCGGTCCGCTACCCGGGAGATGGCGTTCAAATCGTGGGAGATAAATACCATGGCAGTCTGGTTTTCCTGCTTGATCCGCAAAATCTCATTCAGGATCTCATATTGGGTGATGGCGTCAATGGCGGTGGTAGGCTCGTCCGCAATGAGCAGGACGGGCTCCATGGCGGTGGCAATACCAATCATGATCCGCTGGAGCATCCCGCCGGAAAGCTGGTGGGGATACTTCTCCAGCACCTCCTCCGGGTCACGGATACGCATTTTTTCCAGCAGTTCCAGGGAGCGGCGGCATACCTCCTCTCCGTCCCAGCTGTTGTGGGCGGCGAAGGTCTCGGCGATCTGGGCGCCGATGCGGTAAAGGGGATCGAAGCAGGTCATTGGATTTTGCAGTATGACGCCCACCTTGCCGCCCCGCAGGCGGCGCAGTTCCTCCCCGCCCTTTTCCAGCAGAGGTTCGCCCTGAAACATTGCTGCACCGGACACAGAAAAACCTTCGTCCAGCAGGCCCATGGCCGCTTTCATGGACATGGATTTCCCGCTACCAGACTCACCCAGGATACCCAGGCACTCGCCCGGCTCTACCGCAAAAGAGATGCCCTTTACCAGCTCCGTGGTGCGTCTGTGCTGCCGGAGAGTCACATGCAGATCCTTTAATTCCAAAACAGGGGTCATCGATCCACCTCCTTGGGATCCAACACGTCCCGGAGGGCATCGCCCATCAGATTAAAGCAGCACACCAAGGCTACAATGGCGACACCCGGGGCGATCATCTGAGTAGGGTTGCTGGTCAAAACTTCCTTGGCCTCGTTGAGCATGGCTCCCCACTCCGGTGTGGGGGCCTGGACGCCCAAGCCCAGGAAGGACAGGGTGGAAATGTTGATGATGGCCCAGCCCACATCCAGCGAGGCCAGCACTGCAAGGTCTGAGGTGATAGAGGGCAGCAGGTGGCGGAACAGGATAAACCGCTCCGGCATCCCCACGCACCGGGAGAATTGGATAAAGTTGCGCTCCCGGTACTGCATGACGCCGGTGCGGATCATACGGGCATACCAGGCCCACTTGATAAATACATTGGCGATGATGACGTTCTGCACATTGATGCCCAGCAGGCCAACCACGGCAAACACCATGATCTGGCTGGGGAAGGAGAGCATCACATCCACCACACGCATGATGACCTCCTCCACCACGCCCCTGAAATAGCCGGCCATGATACCCAGTACCGCCCCCAGGGCGATGGTCCCCAGCATGGTCAGCAGCGCCAAGCCAAGTGTGGGCCGGATGCCGTAAATCAGTCGGGAAAGGACGCACCGACCCAGGTGGTCGGTGCCCAAAGGGTACTCCATGCTGTAAGGCGCAAATTTGTTGAGGATATCAGTGGCATAAGGGTCATGGGGAGCCAGGACGGGGGCAAGAATGCCGATCAGCCCGATCAGAAGGACTACAGCCACAGTGATAACCGCGGTGCGGTTGTGTAAAAAGCGTTTTCCCAAAGTTCAGCCCTCCCTTCTCAGCCGAGGATCGGATACGGTCTGCAAGATGTCGAATACCAAATTGAATACCACGAACAGTACGCCGATAAACAGCACATAGGTCTGGATCACCGGCAGGTCCCGGTTGAAGATAGAACTGATGCACAGAGTCCCCAGCCCCGGCCAGGAGAACACATTTTCCACCACAATCGTGCCGGCAATCATCTGAGGGATGCTCATACCCATGGCCACGATGCAGGTGTGCATGGAATTTTTGAGCACATGTTTCACCCAGATGGAGCGCTGGGGTAGGCCGCGGACGTTGGCGTAGAGCACATAGTCCTGCTTCATATTCTCCAGCATATTGTTGCGGATGAGCCGGATGTAGGTGGAAATATAGCTCAACGCCACGGTGAAGGCGGGGAGGATCAGGTGTCGCAGTGTACCGTTGCCGTTGGTTGGCAGCAAGTCCAGCTTAACACTAACAAGCCACATGAGCAGCAGGCCTACCCAGTAGGCGGGCATTGCGGTGGTGACAAAGACCAGCCCCCGCATCAGCCTGTCGAACCATCGGTCCTTATACACGGCACAGAGAAAGCCTATAGGCACGCTCAGCACCAGCACGATCACAAACGAGGCCGCCGCCAACTGAAGTGTGGCTGGCAGGCAGCGGGCCAGTTCTCCTGCGACTGTGCGGGCGGGGTTAACGTAGCTAATGCCAAAGTCTCCCTGCAGGCAGCCCAGCACCCAGTCAAAATACCGTACTAAGAAAGGCTTGTTCAGCCCCAGCATCTCCTCCATCTCTGCGATGGCTTCCTCCGTGATGACAGGCATTTGCTGCACCCTCAGTGCCACCTCCGCTGGGTTTGATGGAATGAGATTGATAAATACAAAACAAACAAAGGAAATGGCCAGCAACAGTGGGATTGCCATTAGCAGCCGACGAATCACATAGCGTTTCATGAATGCCCCTTTTCTACTTCTTCATATTATAGAACCAGCAAGAGGGCCGCCTCCAATGAAGCGGCCCTCGCCGACAGATTACTCGAAGTACATACTGGCGAAGTCCACATCATACTGGTCAGTGCCGAAGTGGACTCCTTTCAGGTCGGAGGTGTAAAGGGCCTTGTTGGTTTCATAAGTCAGGGGGATGTAAACGGCATCCTCGTGGAGCCGGGTGAGCACAAAGGTATAAAGTTCCTGCCGCTCCGCTTCATCGGTGGAGGTGAGAATGTCGGTGATGGCCTGATCAATTTCCGCCTTGTCCTCCAGACCCTGCTGAGCGGCATAGTCGCCGTACACCGGGGCGCGCATGGCCGCCAAAGAGGACTGGGGATCATATGGCATCCCCCAGCAGATATTGAACACCATATCAAAGTTGCCCGCTTTCATATTGTCCCGGTAGGACTGCTCCTCCTCGCCGTGAATGTTCAAAGAGATACCCAGCTTCAGATATTCGCTCTGGAGATACTCGGAGATTGTCTTCTCGGTGACGCTGTCGCTGTTATAAAGCAGATCCAGAGCCAGTTTCTGCCCATCCTTGACCCGGATGCCGTCACTCCCCATAGTCCAGCCAGCTTCGTCCAGCAGACGGGCAGCCTCATCCATGTCATAGGCATAAGGCTCCAGGGCTACATCACAGTAAGGTACTGTGGGCGAGTAGAGGGTGTCGGCCGCCGGCTCCAGACCGTAGAAGATGCCCTCGGAGATGGCCTGTCGGTTGGTGGCGTGCTGGAGGGCCTGACGCACCGCCTTGTCCCCCAGAATGTCATGGGTAGTGTTGAGGACGATATGGCGGGTGGAGGTGGGATCAGACAAGCTTACGGTGAACCGGTCGCTGTCCACATACTGGCTGATGGCATCGGCATCCAGCATGTTCTTGCCAAAGATCAGATCAATCTCTCCGTTCTCCAGCGCCATGATTCGGGTCTGGTTATCAGGGATAACTTTGACGGTGATCTTCTGGATGGCGGGCTTCTCCCCCCAGTAGTTTTCGTTACGTTCAAAAACCGCGTACTCGTCGGTGACAAAATCCGTGAGCACATAAGGTCCGGTGCCAATGTAACCGTTGACTCCGTCCTTAGTACTGCCGTCGATCATACAATTGGGGGAGATCATGGCGAAGGGGCGGATACAGGCCAGCTCGGTAAGCATGGGATAGTATGGCTCGCTCATCTCGATGACGAAGGTATCATCGTCCGGGGCGGACACACCCACCAGCAGGTTCATCATCTCCAGCCAGGTGTGGCGTTCCCTGTTCTCCAGGATGGCGTTGAAGTTGGCCAGAATCGCATTGGCATCACAGGGGGTACCATCTGAGAAGGTCACTCCATCCCGGATGTTGAAAGTGTAGGTCCGGCCGTCCTCGCTGATAGTCCAGTCCTCAGCCAGACAGCCAACATAGCCTTCGCTGGTGTTGCTCACCAGCGTATCATAGAGGATGCTTTGAGCATACATCTCTCCCGCATACAGATGTGGGTTCAAATCCCGGATGTCCCGGTAGTTCACAAAAACCAGTTCATCTCTGGCAACACTCTCGCCGTCCGCAGAAGTGCTGTTAGTGCCAGACTGGTCTTCTATCCTCTGACCGCATCCAGCCAAGGCCGTTAGCATCAAAGCGCCACTGAGCAGTGCAGTTAACAATTTTCTTTTCATAAATGCCTCCAGTTTTAAAGTTGCGGTGGTCCGCCGCGCTTTGTTAGTATACAGCAGTTAGTCGTGGCTTACCAGAGGCGAAAATTTTATGGAAGACCATAACTGGAATTCATACCCCCTTCAGCATCTCACAAAAGCGGTCCGCCACCCAACGCGCCTGGGGTGAGAGGGGACGCTCCGGTGTCCGAACATAGCCGATCTGGAGAAAGGGCTCACAGCCATTGATAGACAGGGGCTTGATGTCGTACTGCTCGTAGGGCTGGTACATGAAGTTTAGTCCTAAGCTGCATACATCTGTATGGAGCAAGAAATTGGTAATCAGATGATCGCTGTTGCTGTATACAACGTGCTTCATGACGTTGGGATCGATAACGCCCATGCTCACCGTTTCCAGATGATGCTCCATGGAGAAGAAATCCCTCACCCCCCGGATGAACTTCAGGTTGGGTAGATCAGAAAAATCCACGCTGTCCGTGCAGTAGAGTGGATGGTTGGGACCTACATAGACACAAATGCTTTTTTCGCTCTGGGGAACAAATTCCAATTTCTTGTGGGAGAGAATATGCTGAAATGGGCCGGCCTGCTTTTTTGCCA
>JABLTT010003501.1_pt1 | contig 22634 bp, 31 predicted proteins | sample 7160061 | NCBI WGS metagenome assembly JABLTT01 (sample SAMN14651232, study PRJNA627086) | human gut metagenome | isolation source: feces | host: Homo sapiens
ATCGATTTTAGACACCTCTTTATCCACTCTGTCAAGTTCCTCGGCTGGGCTCTCGACCAAACCAGATAAGCTAAGAGCAGTTTCTTGTGACACTTGACCACCAAGGCCAGTCAAAATAGATACTTGCTCGGATAGTGATTTCGGCAAGTTTGGCGTGAATGTTATTCTCAAGAAGTTTTCATCAAACGCTTTGAATTCTTTGACCAACTCACCCACACGGCTAGCCAAACGATAGCGACGCTTCAAACCTTTTGTAAATTGCGATTGAGTCTCAATGCGGTCTTGGTCAAGCCCGAACAGTTTGTACTTCATTGCCTCGCCGGACGTGTTGCCTGAAAAGTTCTCATCGGCCATGTCTGGCGTATTGGTAAAAGTATGAATATCTTTATCTAGTCTGGTCTTGTACGCTTCGACGCCAGACACATCGTAAGACTTGGTTAGATATTCAGCCTTAACTGTCCCTTCCTTACCGTCTGCGGCCTTCGGTGGAACCAATTGCATTAAGCGTTTAGCTTTCATGTCTTCAGGCTTCATGTTTGCAGGCAATCGCATGTCACCATAAATAGCAAGGATAGCGTCAGCCATATCGGACATGTGGTTGGCCGTGTCAGATTCAGCTGAATCATATAAGTCGATTAAATAAAGTTCGGTTTCATAATCGCCAATGCCATCAGTGTTGTTCAAATATTCTGTAATCGGTACAGTGCCAAATGCGTGAGCAGTGACAGAAACCTCTTTTAGATCTTCTGAGTAGTCAAAAACGTGAATATTTGATGAGGTATACACTTCAACGGTTTGATGTGCGTCAGAGAACAAATCAGCACTGTAGTATCTAACTGCTACTAATGAATTGTCTTCGAGCGAATTGTCATAAATAATAAACGTATTAAGAGGGCTTAACTGTTTAATTCGTGTCTGGTCGTCCTCACTTCGATAAATCAGCTCGTAAGCACGTCCAACTTGTGACAAATCCCGGATAAGGTTGCGGTTCAGCGTATCAATGTCATTGTTTCGTCCGATTTCCTTAATAGCTTCGTCGTTTTGCGAACCACTGACACTATCGTCATATTCAACCCGAATAGGATTGCCAGCTAGATATCCCGTCTTAAATTTACTAATCATGCGCCCATAATTGTGGACGGCACGTTTGTCAGACATCTCTTTATCCTTACGCCTTCCAGCCTCAAGAACGCTGTGGTTGTCTCCTTTTGCATAATCAAACAACTCCTGGACTCTTGGACGTTGACGCAACTTGTGATGGTTAATAAAATTCTTGAGCAATGCCCAGTTATCTTCTCTTAAGTCATCAACACTTTTAGCACGGTACTTTGTGCGTGATTCTCGATGAAATCGCAGATTCAAAACATGCGATTGTCCGGTACTGTCGACAAATACTGTCTGTTCCATTCTTCCTCCTTCAGCTAAATATATCTATCAAATCATCATAGCTTGCTCGCTCTGTGCTGTTAACAACATAGTCTGAATAGAGCGCATATCTCACACTATCCAGCACATCATCAAACTCTTTTAACGGCTCGTCTTTTGTGCTGTTCTCTTTCCAACGATACTGAAATATTTCGTCAAAAAAACGAGGCACAAAGTCTCGCTTAACGTATAATTTGCGTTCTTTAAACAACTTAGCGATAAGTTCGATACCAGCAATCACTGACTTATTAGCATTACTGATATCAAAACCCTCATTGTCAAATCGTGCTACGTGCTCTGGACGGGCACTATCGGCATAGAGCGGGATATTGCCGTAGATGTCAGTTAGTTTCCTAGCTTGCTCTACCCACCAATCAATTTCTTTAAACTGTGAAGCCACGCCATCAACGAGGTAGTAATTGTTATCCACACCTTCACCGACAATCACAATAGATCCATAGTGAGTATATCCCCAGTCAATCCCTGCAAAGTAGCGCCTCATGTCTGGTAACTCATCAACTACGTGTATCTTACTGTCGTAACCGGCGTAGATAGCACCCTCTGCCACTGTCCAAAGCCCTAAGATATCTCTATCGTAGAATTTTCCCTTTGGTGTTGCTGCTTTGATTGAATCGATATAGCGTTTTGATAAGAAAGTGTTATCATCGAGCTTGAAGCTGAAATCAATAATCTTGCCATCGTTTTTGCCAATATAGTCTCGATTAAGCCAGTGATTCGGATTGTCTGGGTTACTATCCCATACCACCCGAGCACCTTCACCAGAGCAGCGTGAGATAATCTCTTTGAAAACAAACTCGTTAGCTAAGGACGCCTCGTTGACATAAGCTCCGAATGCCGTAAAACCACGGGCACGCTTAAGCCCAGATATAGAGCCAGTGTATACTTGCACGACCTTTACACCACAAAATACAAAAGAGCCATGCTTATCGTATTTTGGCTCAAAGCCATATTTGTTATAAAGCTCTTGCAACACGTTATTCTGTATCGACGTTGACGACGTGCCCGCTAGAATGTAAATAGGCTCATCCACACCTAAACGATCAGCAATCTTTCTGACACGGCTTAACTCGGTTACAAACGTGTCGTTGTTAACTACGGTCTTACCAGCACGTTTAGCGCCATGAAGCCCACAAATAAACCAATCATGATTCCAAATGTAGTTCAGCACATCCAACTGTCGCTTGGTATAAAGCTTACTCAAGTCCATCGCTTACAGCCCCTTTGATGATATCGAGGAAACCAGCGATTTTTTCATCTTGACCTTCATCACCACCGATTTGAGATTTGAGTTTCTCAATCTCAAGTTGCAATTTCTCAGCTTGCTTAGCTGTTGGATAGCGTTTCAAGATTTCAGTAATTGCCTTGATAACCGTGTTGTTATCAGCTTTTTTAGTCACTCGTTCGACTTCACCAGTGACTGGATTCATCATGAGAACTTCCTCATCACGCTTACCCCTTGCAATGTCGGATAGAATGGACAAGGCTTCTTTAGCATCCATGATGTTCTCGCTGTGCATTTTCTCGACTTCGGCATCGATATAGTCCTTAATTTCAAGTTTTTTCAAGTTTTGCCCAGCGATACGTCCAGCCGTCTTCTCACTATACCCAGCATTTATCGCTGCTTGTGTAGCGTTCCCCAGCTTGATATACTCGCTAGCAAATAATTTCTGTCGTTGATTTAGCCCAATATGTCCACCTCCTTCATTGCATAATAAAAAGACAACCCACAAAGTGAGCCGTCTCTGAATTTTCTTCGATAATATAATAATACCACTTTAAACAGTTGTTAGACACCGTGAATTAACCGTCAAAATACCGTCATTTCAACGTTCCACAACTAATTTGCCATCTCTATACAATTCTGCAAATGCTAGGATAGCATTATTTAGCAATCCTTGAAAGGCTGTCCTTTCGAATCCGATTGCTTGGGCAATTTGCCAGTTTGGTTTCGGTGGGTATGCCAGATATTTCTCTATCAGTATTCTGCGATAGTCTGGACGATATAGCCCACTAACTGCTTTTTCTATGGCTTCTAGTTCGTTCATAGCATCAACACGCCTAACTGCGATATTTTCCACTGGCCTGCTCACTCCGCTGCCACCTCTTGGCATAAAAGTGAACTCTTGTGTAATCTTCTGCTCGGCGCTATCGTGTGCTATCTCTCGCCAGCGTGGATATTCTCGAAGTTTTCGCTTGCAACCTCTGATAGTTGCTTTTTCATCAATTTTCGGCAATAGCATTGTTCTGTCCTCTTTGGTATAATAGTAGTGTTGACTTTCAAAGAGTGCTGGCCATCGTGTCGGGCTTTTTTATTTTAGCCCTAGAAACATTAAGAGATTTATGAAAAGATAAGTGTATTTGTTCTGGGGCCTTTTATCGCCTCCTTTCTAGCCATTGACACCAGCAAGATCTTTGGCTTTTGATTAGTAATGCGATATCGATAAGAAAGAGGGTGTTTCACATCCTTTTTTTTCTTAAATTTGCTGGGTTTTGTTGAGCAAGGTCTGTCAGCTTGCTCGTGTCGAAAAAGAGTGTTTTTACACAAATTTGATTCTCTTCGAAATTGATATACATAATATCATCAACTTCGTACATTGTTTTATGGATTTTATCCCACGCTCTATATCTTGGAATCATTGCCCTCTCTCCTTCAAATAGCTAGGGATATCATCCCCAACATTCACTTGGTCGTACTGCTCCTTGCTGACAAGGAACTTGCCGTAAGCCCCGCAATCAATAGTGTATAGTTTACCGACCATTGATTTTCCAGTCACCTTGCCGTGCATCTCTGCGCCCACGTTATCTACACGATGGATAGTCACTGTCTCTACCCTACGTGGGACTGTCAGAACGTAGTAGACTGACAGCATGTTGATAGCTAGTGATACTAGTAGTATGATTGTGGCTATCGTTAAATCTTTATGTTTCACTCATAAACTCCTTATATACTTTTTCGAAAATCTCACAAACCAAACTTTGCGGGATGTTCGACCTCTCATTGTATGATTTTGTCCATTCTTGAAATTTGATGTCATTTGATTTCTTTTCATTTTTTAGTTTCAACTCAATGTTTCCAGAAAATCGAGTCGGTTTAGAAATCGGATAATCGTCATAATTGTTGTATCTTGTGTGATTCTCAAACGGAATTTCGAAACCTAGCACTCTCTCGATGTATTGCCAAATTCTGCCATGAGCAGGGTTCTCTATGATCCAATATTTTGGTTTATATCGTTTAATGATTTCAACGGTGTTAAATACACACAATTCCCCGTTAATGCGTTTCATAAGCTGTTTATTTGGATAATATTGATATCTGTCATAATCCTTATAATCACGAACGGTAAATGTCGACAAGGGTTCTTGTGGTTGAAATAAAGAGTCGCCTTGCTCTTGTTTCCAACAAGCATTTCCTCTATCCATAGCACTAGCGTTAGACCAACTTTCACACGGTGGACTAGCAATAATCAAGTCAGGCTTAGGCAATTTATCCAATGTGTCAAATAGGGTGTTATTTCCAAACAAACGGCTATAATCAGCTAAATTCAGATTGATAAAATGATGATTTTTATTTTCAATATCAATGCCTATTGGATAGATTTCAATATCTTTGTCTAGTTTCTTAACGCCCTTGGTATATGATCCGTTTCCACTGTCAAATAACGCCCAGACAATCATTTTCAAAGATCTTCCTCCTTGACGAATGTTCCATTTACCATCTTCCCATTTCTGTTTTTAATTTCCTCATACGCAATATCGAGACATTCAGCCACATCTAGGTCTAACTGATGTGCTAGTACGATAATCGTTACCAACGTGTCACCGATTGCGTCCTTCAGTGCTGCTTGTGGCTCTGTGAATTTCGTTGGTTTCAAGAGTACATCCCGGATTTCTCCGACTTCTTCTGTGATACGCATCCACTGAATTTTAGGGTCAGCTTGCTTTAATCCACGGCTATCTGCCCAGCTATTAATTTTATTGATCAGATTATTCATCGTCCACCTCCGCACTCTCGATTTCAAACTCGACATCTTCGAGTAATAAGTTGTTTTGAAAATCTACGAAACATTCGATTGCGTCTGCATCTTCGGGACTGTATATAGACACTTTTTCTAGAAAGTCTTCAATATCCGTGGTGCGAACGCCATACTCTGTACGCTCGTGAGTTATTTCTGCTTCCAAAATCGTTTTCCATTCTTCATTCAACTTCTCTCACCTCTACTCCTTCACAAGAGAAAACCCAGCCAAACCCGTTCGCTTCTAGCTCTTTGCGGGTAAACGATTGCGTTTTAATCTTCTTATCCACCCAATCTTCACCAAAATACCAATAATCGCCATTTTTTAATACACAATATTTATAGTCAATCCCCTTGATTCTAACCTCGTATTTAGGCTCTTTCTCGACCTCGTAGCCGAACTGGTGCATGTTTGCGAGGGTAGTGATGGCTTTGTTCCTGCCAGTATGGTACATCCAGTATTTGAACTCGTCCCATTTCGTATCAGCCCAGCTTGTAAGATATGCCCAAATATCATCATTTAAGTCATTCTTATGTTCCTCATACCAATCCACCACATATTGCGGAACGACTGGTTTCGGGAAAAATGAGTCATATAAATCCTCAGCGTGGGCTATTGAAAGACATCCTGTTGTTGTTAACTTCTGCACTGCTTCTTGTCTAGTCATCATTTCTCTCCAAAGCTCCAATTAACCAATTGAGGTTCTGGCGAGCTTTCTTCAAGTCTTCGATGCCGTTCTTCTTATGGAACCTCAGCATATACTTCATGGCATTGCCCCAGTAGAACCCCTCTACATATTCTGGGCATGCAGCGAACTGTTTGATAACCTCAATGGCCTCTAATCCGTTGTTGCCTTGATAGTGATTGGGATTGTTGATCTTATCGTTCACCATCATTCCTCCACCTTCTTAATCGTTGTTTTATATAACTTGCTGTGCATGTATTTAGTTCGAAATCTATCCAAAGCTTTTAAAGCCTCTTGCTCATCTTCGAAATAATGCGTTTCATCTAGCATGTCGTCAAAATAGACGTTAACTGTCCAACTCATTTGTTGCTCCTTTCACCTAACAGAAATCCCAGTAGAAAAACTAGGATAGGGACAAAGATATTTGATAATACATCAAGCATTAACTGACTCCTTTTGTTTTTTCTTCCAGAAAATCCCAAATGATGTGAAATTGATTTTTAACCAGTTGGTCCTGGTTGTATTTATCACAGATTTGGTTGATAGAGGTAATTGCCCAATCCCAGTATGCAGGAGTATTAAAACCAACCAATTGCATCATGCGATTACTTTCTCTCATCCAGTATGGGACTTCTTTTTCAAAAAACTCGATATAGTTCATAGCTGTTCCACCTTGATATAGATTCCCACAGTATCCGACCAGAACTTTTCAGCAATCTCACTAGCCACTTGCGCATCATCATGCCAATAGCCAAGATCCGTCATGCAGTCCTTAAGTAATTTCTGCAAGTTATCCGTATCTGGCTTAGTGGTCTTGTACTGGCCATGAGTCGCTTTTTTGATTTTAGGAAATAGCCACTTGACTGTGAGGCGTATAGGTCCGTCTATCTGCTCTTCTGGAGTGTATGGACTTAACAACTCAGTGAATAGACTTCTTGCTTCCTTCAAACTTTGAGGCTCATAGAAATGCGGTTTCCCATTTCTGACAGTGACTTTCTTTTGTTGGTGTGTCGTAGTTGGAATTTTTTTCATCGACAAGAAAAACTCAATCATCGTAATCTGCACCCTTCCACTGACCAGTTTCTGAATTGTAGACAATGTAACCAGCTGATCCTAACTGTCTCCAAAGCCACTGAATTAAGTCGGGCTGATTTTTTATCCAAGCATAGACTTGGCTTTTATCGTTATCAAATTCTTCCCCCGGCAAGGTGTGATAGAGCGGTGGCATAGTCTTTGCAACTAATAATTTTTCAGAACGTCGTTTTTGTTTTTTGTTTTTACTTCCGGCAGTACGTCCCATTTTTATTTTTCCTTTCTTTTTTTCACGCGCCTAAGTTCAGAGTGAAGGACAGGGTTACAGGGTTACATAGGGGAGGCTTAGGACCCCTATGTTCCTGTACCTGTTCTTCTGAACTCTCAGGGACATTTCCCAATTATCTACACTACCGAGTAGTTAGATAATCTGTCCCTATTTTTGTCCCTATTTTTTCCAATTTGTCCCTATTGCTCCAAACCCGCATGGTTGAGCGATTTCTTAGGGACATTTTCCAATTTGTCCCTTGTCCCTATTAGGCTTTAGGGACATTCGGACATTTTCCAATTTGTCCCTTTTTTGGGACGGACAAAATGGGTTTTTTCTTCCAATTTGTCCCTCCAATTTGTCCCCAATTTGTCCCTGTCCCTTTTTGATTTTTTCAGGTATTTTTTTGGTGAATTTTTCCGTTTTTCACCTCAAAAATTTCTGCATTTTTGATCCATCTTCGGATAGTTTTTTCGCTAACAGGTTTATCTTCTGTTGAAAAATATTCCACGACATCGTCAATTGTAACTGGATCCATTCCATCGTCTAATGCTTGGATAGCGTTAACTAGCTTTTCTTTATTTTTTTCTGCCGCCTTCTTCTTCGATTCTGGACCTTTATTTAGATTCTTTTTCCAAGCTGGGGCGTTATCTTCCAGTTGGATATCAGCCAGCACACCAGTAGTGTCCACTTCATGAACTGGATAGCTGAACCACATATTTACAGGGGCAAATTTAGCAAACTCACGAAGGGTCCCTTCAACTCGCCAAGCAGTTGCAATCTCAATACTATGGGTCGTCGTCTTGACCTCGTCAAGGTAAGGTTTACGCTTCATAACATCAGGAATTGCTTTATCAAAGTGCTGTTGCATCTGATAGCGACTTTCTAAATCGTCAAGACTGACGTTCTGTTGGTAATAATCGTTAGCCTGCTCTTGGAGAGCTCGTTGATAAATTCTAGCTGTTGCTTTTTCAGTCCGAGCTTTAACGAGCTCTTCGTTAAGTTCTAACTCTACTAAGTCAACCAGAGCGTCAGGGTCTCTGGCAAATACCCCAGAACCGCTAGCACGGTCCATGGATTTCTTACCACCTTGAGAACCTTTTGAGTGGTGGTGGCAGTAAATGACTGCACAACCTAGCTCAGTAGCTACCTTATCGAATTGATTGGTAAAATGGGCCATTTGGTCTGCAGAGTTTTCATCCCCTGTCAGAACCTTATAAATAGGGTCAATAATCACGGCTTGGTAATTCTTCTTAAGGGACCGTCGAATGAGTTTAGGTGCTAACTTATCCATTGGCACTGTCTTCCCACGGAGATTCCAAATGTCGATATTACCTACACTTGTAGGCTGTAAATCCATAGCATCGTAGACATCCTTAAAACGGTGAAGCGCTGACGGCCTATCCAGCTCTAAGTTGACGTAGAGGACTTTGCCTTGTTCGCACTGCCAACCGAGCCATTTTTGACCTTCTGCGATGGCAATAGATAACTCGATGAGAGCAAACGACTTACCAGCTTTTGACGGCCCTGCAATCAGCATCTTATGACCTTGACGCAATACCCCATGGATAAGCTCTGGGGCTAAATCTGGAAGGTGGTCCCACTCATCTGCTAGTGTTTCAGGATCCGGAAGGTCGTCGTTTAAATCTTCTACCCATTGATACCATTCTTCGTAGTTAGCTTTCCCAAGGTTCGTATCAATCAAAAACTGCTTATGCCCATTTCGGATTACTCCAGGCATGCGAGACAGTCGACTCGGATTACGGTTTTGGGTATCAATATCAAGTCCATTTTTCTTGCAGATCTGATAAATGTAATCGACACGCTTCCGATACTCTTGGTAGTCTCTAGCATCCACTCGTACTACTGCGTGAAGTGATTTGTGTCCAGAATGCACTAGTGTAGCAATAGGTAGCTCTAACTCTTTAAATAGAGCGTACTGTTTCCCAAGCTCCATGCTGTCTGACTCTACTAGAGCGTATCTGAAATCAGTGACATTATCGTTCTTGACGCCCTTCCCATCCAATGGGTTGAAACGAATCCAGGCACCAGCTTCTTCCTTATAATCTCCGAAAACCGCACCAATATCATCGCCATTACTCTGAAGTTCTTTGATGAGTTCTCCGGCAGTCCTGTCATAATTACCTTGAGTTGGCTTATATATTGGCCCATTCTCTGTTTCAATTGGATAAGTTGATGTGACATAACCAACGAGGTCAGTCATTTCAAACAACGTTTCGATATATTTGACAAGGTCTTGAACCGGATGCCAATTGATTGGTTCTCGGATTTCCTTTGATTCAACCCAATTCTTATCTACAATTTGATAATCACGGTCGATTGTAGAATCCCAATCAAGTTCATAGTTTTTGCCTGACTTATTCATTGGTTCCCAGCCGTTATCTTTAGCCATCTGAGTAATAGTAGCTCCAGTCACGGCATCAGAGTCATTATTGTGAAAAGTATCCCATTTAGTGAAGCACTCTCCCTTTTTATAGCGACTGTCAGATTGAGACCAAGCGTCCCAATCCATTGCTGTATAACCTTCTTGTTTTAGGGCCATTCCTACGTTTACCCACTCTTGATAAGACAATGTAGAAGGGTCAATATAATCTAAGAGTGGGATTAAATCAAAAGTACCTTCTGACATTTAATCTCCTTTATTCTGGCTGGTATGTAGCTGGAATGATTCCTTTTGGCATTCTCCAACCGCTTGCGGCAATTCGATTAATTAAATTGCTAGCATCTTCAAATTTCCACATTCCGACATTGCGGAACCCACGACCTTCAAGCAATCGGATTTGTTTAGGTGTGGTCAAGCCGCTTTCTTTGCGTTTGTTTAAGCGGTCTAGTAGTTTACCAGCTTTTCCAGCATTGCCGATTTCTTCGGTATAGATTCCGAATTTTTCAAGCGCTTTAAGTTGTTTTTCTGAAGGTGGAGCCATTTCCCAACCGAATGATGGAACATAGTCCGCTAAGTCTTCAGCTTGGATTGACATTTCGAACTGCAATGGATCCACAAGTTTACGTTTTTTCTTTCGCTGCTCTGCGAGTTGTTTAGCGAGAGCTTCTTCTCTCTCGGCTACCACATCCTTGCTAGCTTGCTCTTCGGCGTCCAACAGACTGAATTCAACCTCTGTATCTTCGGCCATGTTTTCGGTCATTTTTTTAGCAACTTCTGGACTGCTAGCGATTAAGCGGGCTGGTCTACAAAGTTCGTGACGCTCAGTGTGCCATAGGAAATCGAGTAGTAATAGATTTTCCTTCCCTGGTGCAAGGCGTGTCCCACGCCCCACCATTTGACTATACAGAGCACGGACTTTTGTCGGTCTCAACACAACCACGCAGTCTACTGTTGGACAGTCCCACCCCTCAGTTAATAGCATCGAGTTACAGAGGACGTTGTATTTGTCTTTGTCAAAATCCTCCAAAACCTCAGCACGATCCTTGGATTCACCGTTGACCTCAGCCGCCTTAAACCCTTTTGCATTTAAGATGTCACGAAATTTCTGTGAGGTTTTAACTAAGGGCAGAAATACCACTGTCTTTCTATCCTTGCACTGCTTAACCATTTCGTCAGCGATTTGGTCAAGGTATGGGTCTAGGGCTGTTCCGATTTCACTAGCCTTGAAATCTCCAGCTTGTTGACTGACTGTTGATAAGTCGAGCTCAAGAGGGATTGTAATAGCTGTGATCTTTGACAAATACCCTGATTTAATAGCGTCAACCAAAGGGTACTCATAAGCTAAGCTATCGAAATAGCTACCTAAATTTCGCATATCACCACGGTCTGGCGTGGCTGTGACACCTAAGACGTTAGCTTCTCCGAAATGTTCTAGCACACGCTGATAGCCGTCTGATATAGCGTGATGGGCTTCGTCGATGACAATAGTGTCGAAGTGGTTTGAGGGAAATTTACTGAGTCGTTTCTCACGTTGCATAGTCTGCACTGAACCGACGACAACACGAAACCATGAGCCGATTGAAGTATTTTCAGCTTTTTCTAGCGCCGTCCCTAATCCTGTAGCCGTCATTAATTTATCACTGGCTTGTTCCAAAAGTTCTGAACGATGAGCGAGAACAAGGACACGTTCTCCCATCTTTACACGATCTTCTATGATTTTTGAAAAGACGATGGTCTTGCCACAGCCAGTGGGTAGGACAAGTAGCGTGCGCTTCCTGCCCTCCTTCCACTCTTGCTGTACTTTAGCCCTTGCCTCTTCTTGGTAAGGTCTAAGTTGCATTAGAATCCTCCGAATCCACCACCACTAGGTGTTTGTTGAGGTTGTTGAGGCTGTTGATATCCTTGGTTTTGTTGAGGTGCCGCTTGGTAGTTAGGCGCTTGCTGTTGAGGAGCTTGTTGTCCACCACCTTGTGAAACATTGGCATTTAATACTTTTGTCCAATCCACACTATCAGCATAAATCATTTGTTTAACGTCATTGTAAACATTATCCCTATAGGTCCGATTCCCTACACGGCACACCCCTGTTGAACCTACAACGGTGTTCCAATTCATTTGAAGAGGCTCGCCATGTTTCTTTTGCCCGATAGCACCGAAGAACGCTGAGAGCATACCTTCAGTTGATGAGTGTAAGAAAAGATTGTGGGTCATTGTAGCGATACCCTCATCAGTTTCCACTTGTAGGGTCAAAATAGCTTTGTTACAAGCAGGTAATTTCCCTGGGTTTTGTGGGTTCGGAGTGTGACGTCCACGTTCGAAGTTAGTTACAGTGAAGACGTAATCACCTGGAGTTAGTGTGATAAACTCCTTGCTGTCCTCTTGGATAGTATCATCCCATCCGAATTCACGTTCAAAGTTATTGTTGTAAGTCATGTATAAAACCCTTCCTTATTAAGCCAAAATAGTGATATTGTCTTGATCTTCGAGTCCTGTTTTGAGGTAGCCAGCGATATTTTTAATAGCTTCCAGTTTCCATTTGCCACCGTCTGCTTCAAAAAGTGCAAGTTCAGCATCTTTGTTGATGCGGAGTACAAACTGACTAGATGGCTGTACGACTTCTGTAAAAGTACGATATGGACGTAATGCCACTGGGTTTGGTGCAGTTGCTTTTGCAAGACTAGCTACCCCTGATTTCACAGTAGTGGTCTGGTTGATACCGTTATCCACAATGTCAGCGCCGTTTTCGACTTTTAGAGCACTTGCAAATTCAAGTACAACTTGACGATCATCCTCGTCAATAAAGGCAGACTGCAGCATAATATTGAACTGCTCCTGGCTATTCCACTGGTTCAATCGAATATCTGGGGTGTATGCTACTACGGAGACGAGTTGAGGACGTCTGCCGTATTCCCAATCAACCTGATCATAAACTGCGACATTTTTAGGGGACTCTACCACAATGATTTTTTTAGATGCACTAATAGCGTCATTACCTGATTTGAGATAATCGATAAGACTATCAAGAGTACACAATTGAAGTGTTGGTGCGACTTTTCGAGGGTTTACCTCTTGAAGGTTGAATTGATTTGCATTGTAGTAGTGCTTGTCGCCAACTTGAATGGTTTTGCCACCACGTTCAGCGAGTTCTACACTGTATTCGAGAGCTTCTTTGATGTTTTCTGCCATGCTTAATTACCTGCTTTCTTTTGTTTGTTAAAGTCAATGACATCGTTGTTGATACCTTTTTCAATGTCTTCGATTGGCTCACCAACGTCTGTACGAAGGATCGCTTTGCCGTCAAAGTATGTCTGACCAGGCATGTTGCTCTTAAGTTCGTTTGCATAAACTTGACTACCTTCTTGCCCAATGAGTACGGTAGTAGCAACAGCTTTTTGAGGTGCAAGAGTTGACTTAACTTCCATTGCAGTAGCTACCGTTTGACGTGTATCATCCGGCTTCATCATCAAAGTGATGACAAGTTTACGAGCTGTCTTAGTCTCAGTGTTTGGGTCTAAGATGTTAGCGATGACTTTTTCAAGTTCTTTATCAACTTTTTCTTGAAGACCACCTTCGCCGATTTGCGATAGGTCTAATTTGATAGTTTTATCTGTCATGAGTTCCTCCTAAAATTCTGATCCACGGATTTCTTTTACCATTTCAAAGACACGGTCCCAAGTAGCCACTAAGGCCCCATCAATAAATGATTTGTCATACATGGAAATTGGTGTTTCAACAGGGTAGTAACCTTTTGAAGCTACTGCCTGTTGAAGTTCTTGCTCAGTGACTTGGTTAGCAATCATCAAGTCACGAAGTGCCGGCTCAATGTATGGTGCTGGCTCTTGATATGGGTCACGCTCCACCGGCGCAGGATTTTCCACCACTGGCGTTTCAACTTGTGGAGCCGGTTGCTCTTGTGTTTGAGCTGGTACTTCTTCCACTGGTTGAGGTGCAGTTGGTGCTGATGGCGTTGGTGGTGTAACTGGAGCAGGTTGAGTCGGTTGCACATTGAAAATGTGAGCGATACCTGCATAGTCCAAAGGTAGCTTATTCGGCAAGTTGTGACGATTCTTGGCATCCCACGCTGGATGATGTTGGGTGTACATGACACGTTGACCACCTTGCGCTTTAGATTTCTTGGACTTTTCATCAGTCATGACAATGGTTTCATAGTTGCAAAACAGTACCATGTCAGCCCACTCTTTGACCAACGGTGCTGTCTGTGAGCTGGTTTTCTTACCAAGCTTGAGCTCGTAACGGTCATAACTTCCCATTTCGTCCGGTTGGGTAAATGTCTTGATTTGAGCATGGGCAGTCAGTACGACATTGATTCCAAGGTCAATCAGTTCACTTAAACTGTTTAGGAAACGTCCAATTTCTTCACGGACGTAGGTATATCCGTTGCCCCAGCCAAAATCTTCAATCCCTTTTTTGCCATGTTGGGCGCAGACTGACTCAACTGCCAGTGACTCAGCCCAGTCAATGGTATCAATAACCAAGGTCTTACATGATGTCGGGTTAGCTTTGATGAAAGCAATCTCGTTAAGCAACATAGTCCAGCTTGACGGCTTATCTAATCTAGCTACATCCATGTTGTCTGTAGAACCTTCAGTGTCGATAAACACAGGGTCTGGGAACTGAGCTGCAAAGCTAGACTTACCAATCCCCTCAGGGCCGTAGATAACGACTTTCTGAGCTCTGGCTTTAATTCCTCTTGTGATTTGCATTAAAATCCTCCTTGCCATGATGGTGTTATAGGTGCCTCAGATTGGGCTTCCACTGTTGGTTGATGGGTCTTATTGTCGATGCTGTAGCCATCTTCAATAATGATTTCACATTCATCACCAGTTGATACTCTTGTGGCAATAGCTTGCAGACCTTCATCCTCAAGCCATTGCCCAAATTGGTCCAGTGTGACCTGGTCCATTTGTTCGAGCTTGTCGATTAAAACAAAGCCACAATCTGGTTTTAGTTTTCGGACAATTGCGGTCGCTACCATGAGTTGTTGAGATCCCGACATGTTATCCCATTCTTGACCAAGGTAGAGCAGTTTGCCGTCATCTACAGACAAACCTTCTAACGGTAAATCTGCGTTGGTTAAGAGGTCGCGTTTGCTCTTGCGGACATCTTCAATCTCGACAGACAATTTATTGTATTGTTCACGCTGAGCCTTGGCATCTTCTTCTGCCTTCTCTTTGTCTAGATTGGCACGGACTTTGAGATTGATTTGCTCAATGTTAGCAATATTGGCTTCGATTTCCTCTGTGGATTCGTCAAGCAAATCTACAGCATCATCATTAGCAATCTGTAAGTCATTTTCAAGCCGTGCCAGCTCTTCCTGGGCAGTTGCCAGTTGTTGCGTCAGACGGTTAACTTCTGCCAGCTTGGCGTCATAGGTCATTTGAATTTGTTGGGCATTTTGACGTTTGCGAGCATTTTCACCATTACGAGCTAAAACGTCCTGTTGTTCTGCGATTAAGTCTGCGATAGAGATAAGTTCTTTGGGTGCATCAGGGTAATAAGTCTGTTCTTTTGCGAACTTTTCCTTCTGGTCAGCAATTACACCGATAGCATGGCGCTGATCATATAACTGCTTCTCTTTGATTTCTAATTCAGCTAATTGAGGGCCGACACCGATAATCTGCAGGAGAATATCAGCTTTTTCTTTAGCTGTACTCTCCATGAACTTGGGCAGATTGATAGCCAACTCTTCAACAAAACTGTCAAGCAGTTGTTGTCCACCTTTATTACCGTTCGGATCAATTACTTTCAGAGAGCTATTTTTCCCTTTTCTCTCAACAACCAATCCATTTGACATGGTAATTTTAAGAGAAGGAGGAACGACAGAACCTTCACGAGCCGCCTTGCTAGGTTTAAAACGATTCCCGCCGAGAGCCCAAGCAATGGAATCTAGGACACTAGTCTTGCCCTGATTGTTATTCCCACCGATGACAGTCAAACCGATAGGTGATGGCTCTACTTTGACTGCTTTAATTCGTTTGACGTTTTCAATTTCAAGTTTATTAATAGTCATGGACATTGTTGTTAACCTACTTTCAATTTAATGCCTACCCGCCCACCACTGCTTAATTATTTAATTAATTAGTTTTTTCAAAAATGCTTTGATTTCGTCTCTTGTAACTTCTTCACGCTCCGTGCATTCAAAGCCCGAACCGTCAAGTTTAGTAACGTTATACTCGGCTTCTACGATAAGCACTTCGCAGTCAAACGCTTCAGCAAGTTTGTCGATTTCAGTTTTTTGTTCCTCATATGGTTCAACTGGCAAGTATAGTGCGTCTCTCAAACGGTCAGTAAATGTCGCTGCGAAAACTAGGTTTCCTCTATCTTTGTAACTTTTAAGGAACCCATCTTTTTCAGCGCTGTAAAATATGACTTGTTTATTGTTTTCTTTCATGATTATTCTCCTTCACCTTCGTTATATTTCTTAAAGCTCAATGTCAAACCTGCGATACCAACAGCGATAACTGCTAGACCAAGAGTGCTAGCAATTCCTTCTTTTTCACCAGCGTTTGGAAGAGTGCCACCGTAAACCGTCGTATTTGCCACTTCTTTTGGCTCAGAATCGAGCTTATAAGATACTGTGGCGGATTCCGTCTCTTTCGCTTTCGGAGCGTCTACGGGTTTGCTAGGTACTTTTTTCGGTGTCACTGGTTTCTCTGGTGTCGGTTTAGTTGGTTCCTCTGGGATTTTCAATTCTGGCAAGTCAAGGACAGGGGCATCGTTTGGCACTACGCCACCTTCAAATGGTGGGAGCTCACGTTCTTCTGGAATACCAGGGATACCACCTTGGAACTCTGGCTTATCATGTACTGGGGCTTCATTAGGAACTGTTCCGATTGGCTCAGTGTACTCTGGCAATTCTCGTACCTCTGGAATTCCAGGGATGCCACCCTCAAATTCTGGGATGTCAACTTTAGGTGCATCGTGTGGAATTTTAAAGGTTGGTTCTGGTTTGTTTTCACCGCTTGCGTCACCACGACCACCAACCAATTGAACCTTAGATGTTGAGATAGCCCCAGCATCTACCGCTACCAGCGTAGCCTTGTTAGTCGGATTAGTTGAGTCTTTAACCGCTGATTTCAAGCGTGTTTGGTAATCGATGTACATGATGCGGTTAAACTCTTTGAATTTCGCATCAAAGCCGTCTGCTCTAACATTCCAGCTTTCAAGGTAATCCTTAGCTGAATAATCAATGCCAGTCCACTTAACAGGATTCTCAACGAAGTAGATATTTTGTGAGCCGTCAACGAACTCTTGATTATCTGACCAAGTATCAGACAATAATGCATTGTTAAGCACTTGGCGGGCAGTGTTAAGACGCAAGGTCCAATTGATGATTTGTGGGTTATCTTTATTTTGGCTACCCCATTTTGAAAGAAGCTCGTCTGTTGGAAGCGGTCCTTCTTCACCAATGGTGAATGTCTTAACAGTACCGTCGAAATTCACTGTTACTGGTTTACCCGGTTCAACGACATCAAGCCATTTCGCATCGAATTTTAAAGACATCTTTTTATTCAAAGGGTGCTCAGTGAAATAATTGTTAAATGTCGTTGTGATCACTCGTGTCTGAGCGTCAGCGTTGGCTTTACCAACGACATTCTCGTTGTTGTAAACGTCGAAATCAAAGCTAGTCTGCAAACCAATTTCTTTAGGTAGTTCAGTTACAACTTTGTCACCTTCATTGATCGCCATATCGTCTGGGAAGTTGATATCTTTGTATTCCACTTCAAACGGGTTATATTTACCAGTGCCATTAGGAAAGTCCACTTGCACGTTAGGGTTTTCGACGGTGATAGTGTCACCCTCTTTAGTCACGCTTGTAGGTGCTGCCGGTGTTTCTGCTACTGGTTGAGCTACCTCTGTAGTTGTTGCTGGTGCTGGTGTAGCTACTTCTGTAGTTGCTACCGGCGTTTCTGTCGGTACCACTGTTTCAGACGGTGTCACAGTAACATTGCCGGCATTGTCAGCCGTGTACACATTAGACACCGCTGGTTGAGCGTCAACTACTGGCTGTGTTATTTCATCCGCTGATACTTGACCAGCTCCAATCAATAGAGCTGTAGCAAGTGCGAGCGTGCCACAAAGACCGAAAGCTTTAGTTTTAACGTAAGATGGTTTTGCAATTGTTTGTGAAATCATGGTATAATCTCCTTAGATGTTATTTCTTGCATGGGCCCTAACCCATGCTTTTTTAGTGCCTTCAACGTGCACCCATGACCCACCGTGTCGTATTTCAATGTTTTATTAGACTTATGAATGGGAAAATTAGGAAAAAAGTAATTTAGTAAAGATTTTTTTGGGGAAAGGTATAAGTTACACTCCACGGCAGGCCGTGGCTGCACGCTGAAAGATTGATGATCTATTTACTGTTAAGATACTTAGCGGCTAGATACCGCTCACGTCTCTGACGTGCTTCATATTTCTGGTCGTTGATTTCTCGTGGTGTCCATACTGGCTCGAAGAAGCACTCTTGTTGTGGTTGTTTTTTAGACCAAATCCAGCTAAATAGTTTTGATACTTTCATTTATTTATTTCCTTTCTTCTATTACCCAACCGCACCAACAAGCTAACGAAGCATTTAAATTTAGGAGTCATCGTTAATGATATGTTTACGTGCTTACCGCTAGCCACTTGGTAGGCTTTTTGTTGATATTGTTTAAAAAAGGATAATTATTTTTTTGCTTCGTTAGCTCACTGCTACGGTTGGGATATTGATGTTATTTGAATCTGTTTCTAGTTTTCCACTCGATGAAGGATTTAAAACCCTCATAGTTGATAAAAACCAGTTTATGTGTTGGGTTGAATACGTAGTCCCGAAAATCTTTGTTGTCCCTCATTTCTCGGATAAGGTTCTTCGCCATTGACTTCCCTAGACCTTCCCACCGTTGCATGAGGTGGTCGTAGTCTCCCCACTCAGCCGTTTCGTTAACTCCGACTGGTTTGTAGGTGATTTCCATTGGTAGTCCTTTCCATTTGATATAATAGTTAATAAAAACGAGGTTTTGACATGAAGAATAAATCTGAAATATCTGCTTTTCTGATGTTCGTTGGGTTGCTGTACATTGAATTCCACTGTATAACACCAGATAGCCATTCAGCCTTGACTAGGCTGGCCGACATCAATTGGACGTATCTATGCCTAGTGATTGGTATCGCTTTATTCATTTCGATGTTAGCGTTAAGCTATATCCATGACATTCTGCTCTTTTTCAAGTTTGAGAAAGACGGTGATATAACTTATAGCTTTGTCATCACTTTGCCTATCTTTGGATTCCTCGTTTTGAGAAACTGCTTGATTGTCCTGTCTGATACTCAATTTGGAAATTTAATGTCCTTCGTTAGCGTCCCTATCTTTGGTGCCTTCTGGTCTCTTTCCAAAAGAGTTCTCAAATCGAACAGGAAGTATTATAAAAATTCCAACAAGCATTGAGAATGTAAAGAACATGTAGGTCGTGAAGTCCCATTCAGGGATTGGACGGCCTTTTTGCATGAACTCGATAAAATCGTGAATGTGATTCATTTTTTTGCCCCTTTCATAATTTTAATTATTTAGTTCAAGTTCTTGAACTTCATAGTTAAAAAAATATTCAACAATCTCTTTTTTTGAGATTTCTAATAATTTAGCTGCCTTCACAATTTCGTCTTGTTGCCACTTTGCTTTCCCGTTGATTTTGAATGAAATCGTTGTTGGAGTTATGCCGATAGCTTTTGCGAAATCTTCTTGAGTTCCGTATTTTTCTTTGATACGACCTTTTAATTTAGCATAGACAAATCTCATTAACTTCTCCTTTCTAAGTTCAATATCTTGAACTTTATGGTTTTATTTTAATCTTTATCTTTTTATTTGTCAACAGTTTTTGTTCAATTTTTTGAACTTTTTTTCGATTTTTCTTGAACTTTTTTATTTTCTACTATATAATAAAGCCATAAAGGAAAAGGAAAAAATATGAAAAATACTACTGCTTCACGTTTGCGACAAGTTATGAGCGAACGAAATTTAAAACAAATTGACGTAATTTCCCTTTCGAAAGTACATCAAAAAGAACTTGGCGTAAAACTTGGAAAGAGTGCTTTGTCTCAATATATCAATGGAAAATCAACACCAGACCAAGAAAAGTTGGTGCTGCTTGCTAGAACGTTGGGGGTATCTGAAGCGTGGCTCATGGGGTATGATGTCCCTATGACTAAAGATTCGCAACCAACCAACGCCCATGACATTGATAACATCATCGCTAATGCCATGATGTTCGATGGCAAACCGCTTACGGATGACGATAAGCGGGCAATTCGTGGCATAATTGCGGGCTATATGAGTAGCAAGGAGAAATAAACGTATGGAGAAAGAATTGCTTGAGCAGTTCGATGTCTCTATCTGTGAGTTCAGTTCTAGTCAATGGCCCAGAAACGGCTTTCTCGACCCTATAAACAGGGTTGTTTACATCAACGGGGATTTAGACCAAGACACTCGTTTAAAGGTCATATTACATGAAATAGGCCATCTAGAACACAACTCTAAAGACTATGAGCGTTTACGGGAAAAGTATGAGGTTCAAGCAAATAGGAATATGATCCATGAGTTGTTAAAGAATGAAAATCTTGATGATTTCAATTACTTACACTTCATGAAAAAATATAATCTCACCACTATTTGCGATGAGACTTTTGTAAAAAATGAATATCTAAAACTAAAGGAGATTGAAAAATGTTAAGTAAATGGAAAAACTTAAAACGTTGGCAAAAGTGGGTTGTTGTCATATTAGGTTTGGCTGTACTTGGTAAGTTTTTTGAAATAACTGGTATTGCCCCGGAAACAAAGACAGAACCAGTTAAGACTGTCCAAACGTCCTCTTCTAAGCCGAAAACCAAAACCAAGACCAAGACTAAAACCAGCAGTAGTTCAGACTTGTCTAACCCACAACGTGAGGAGAAAGCTTCAAAAGAATCAAGCTCTTCCGAAGAAAAAGAATCTAAAAGCGAAACTAAAGAATCAAGTTCTTCAGATGGACCTAAAGATGTTACCGCTGACCAAATGGCTAGTTTTATCGAGTACTTCCAAAATGATTTGACAGAAAAGGGTGTAGATATTAGTCAATACGGCTTTTATAACCGTGATACCATTTTGTATATGTCAGTGCCTGTCGATTATAAATATTATGATAAAACCGAACTTCAGAGATTCGCTGATGACATGCTTACCAAAGAACATGAAGCTTTTAACGTTTGGGCTGCAATCAACAATGTCAATTATGAACGCTATCCAATGTTTCACATCAAAGCTGACGACGGTAGCGCTATTGCAAGTCAAAAACTCAATGGAGAAATGAAAGTCAAGGTTAAATAAGACAATAAAAAGCTCTATAATCTCCCTCGCCAAAGTTAGATTATAGAGCTTATGCATCACAGAAAATAAAAACACTATCACGGTAAAACAACCTAACAAGATTGTGTTCTTTTTTCTGTACCCATTTTACCAAAATTAAGGAGAAATAACAATGTGGGTAGAAGAATTACCGAATGGAAAATATAAATACTTCGAAAGATACAAGGACGCTTACACTGAGAAATGGAAACGGGTATCTGTAACGCTCAACAGTGGCTCAAATCGAGCGAAGAAAGAAGCCCAACGCTTGCTTGATGATAAGATAGCTGAAAAAATAGCAGGTCTAAACACTACTGACGTATCGTTTAACGACGTGTTGAACGAGTGGTGGGAATTTCACAAGAAGGGGATTCGTAGGACTTCTATTAGTTCTATGACCAGTAATGTCAGATATGTTGCAGAGAATTTTGCTGTAGATGTCAAAATAGCAAACATTGATACACACTACATCCAACGTTTTATCAATGATGCCGATGTCCCACGTTCAATCCTTGAGCGTGTTAAATCTATTTTAAACCTGACCTTCGATTACGCTTTCACCGTTGGTTACATACCTAACAACCCTGCAAGACAAGCAAAACTTCCCAAGAAACAACAAACGATGGAAGATTACGACAAGATAAGAAATAAGTTTCTAGAGATAGACACTGAACTACTACCACTTCTGGCAGAATTACGAAAACAGAAACGCACCTACAGAAACGCAATCCTTGCCGAGTTCCTTTTTGTCAGCGGTGCTCGAATTGGTGAAGCGGTAGCCCTTGAGACATGCAACTACAGGAGGGAGGATGGCTACCTTGATATTTTTGGTACTCTGGATAGCGTCCAGGGCTACAAGAGAGCGAAAAAGGAACCGCCTAAGACCCCAGCAGGCTATCGCAGCAACAAGTTAACTAAACGTGAGATGGAATTGCTGGATGAAGCTATACAGATTCGGGATCTAAACAAGTCGCTGTCAGACAATTGGGTAGCTATGGATAGAGATTATATATTTGTCACCGACAAGGGAGTGCCACTTCAGCGAAACTCATTTAACAACTCTATCCAAGCTGCCAACAAGCGACTGGACAAGCCAATTAACAAACCGATTTCATCACACATCTTCAGACATACACTAGTCAGCTATCTAGCTGAAAGTGGCGTTCCGTTGAAGGCGATAATGGACAGGGTAGGGCATGACGATAGCGATACCACAATGAAGATTTACACCCACGTTACCAACAAAATGAAAAATAAGGTAGTTGAAATCATTGATAACTTGCCCCTTTCTTGCCCCTCGAAATAAAAAAAGACCTATCTACCAAGGTTAACCCCTTGATATGATAGGCTTTTTCTTTGAATCTTATTTTACTGTGCGGATACGCATAGTGTTTGTACCACCTGTACC
>JABLTT010048861.1_pt1 | contig 22625 bp, 23 predicted proteins | sample 7160061 | NCBI WGS metagenome assembly JABLTT01 (sample SAMN14651232, study PRJNA627086) | human gut metagenome | isolation source: feces | host: Homo sapiens
CGGTAAAGGACGGGAATGTCACCAGACAGGAACGGAAAACGGTTGCGGAGAAGGTTCCGTGCCGCGTGTATCATACAGGAACCGGGAGTCCGGGCATCACCGACAATGCCGCCAGGATCAGAGGAGAGGACAAGCTCTCCTGCGATCTTTCTGTGGACATCCAGGCCGGAGACGAGTTGTATGTGATCCGCGGAGGAAATACCGGACTTTGATATTCAAAAGCTGATGGATTCCATGTGCTTTAATATTGACGGCACTGCCGGCCTGATCTCAGAAGAACAGCTTTCCAGAACCTTTCATTATCTTGACAGTGACTGCCCGATCTATGTATGGGCCCCCGGTGGACTCACTTCTATCCTCAGCAATTACTTTGAAAAACTGCTGCTTTCCATTGGAAGGCAAAATGTATATTTGCTGGAATCCTCCAAAATGTCCGCCCACATCCTGCAAAACCAGAAAAATAAGTGTCTTCTGATCCTGATTAGCACTACTGGAAATTTCGAACCCACCATTCGAATGGGAAAAATGGGCAGTATGAACCATATCCCTATTTTGACCATTTCTCCCTATACCAGCAATTCCCTTGCTGATCTGGGAACCATCAATTTCCGTTTTTTTACAAACCAACGTGAAAACCAAGGTGCGGAATTCACATCCCGCCTTCCGGTCTTTTATGTCATCCACATGATCATCCGCAGCTATCTGGAATACAAACGTTTAGGAGATGCCCATGATTCCATTATTTGAAAAAGCCCACCGTATGCAGCTTACGGAAACAGAAAAGAGTATACTGGATTATTTTGAAAAAAACCTGCCTCTCTCTATACACACTCATTTAAATGACCTGAGTTCTGCTCTTTATACCTCAAACGCTACCATCGTTCGTTTTTGTCAAAAACTGGGCTTAAATGGATATAATGAATTTAAATACCAGCTCCGTCATGAGTTAAAACAGATGAAGGAACCTGTTTTTTCTCCTAATGATCTGATTTCCCATTCTCTGGCTCTGTTTAGAGATAATATGGAAGCTGTCGATGCAGACAAATTAAAACGCATTGCCGACTATCTTACCGGCGACAATCCCGTATATATCTATGGTTCCAATTTAAGCTCTGTTCCGGCAAAATATCTTCAGGTCATTTTAAATACATTGGATCACCCATCGATTCTTATCGAATGGCACCGACTTCTGGCTGGACTGATCCATGAGATCACCTCGGATTCTGTTTTATTTATGATTTCCGCCCACGGAGATTCTCAGCGCTATCTTCCGATTTTTGAATGTGCCAAAAAAAGAGGAATTACCACCATTCTCCTTACCAGTGAAAAAAACAGCCCTCTGCTTTCTTTAAGCACCATCTGGATGTGCAGCAATGATCAGAATGAAGAGTGTCATCATGTAGATATCAACTCCCGTCTCGGTATCATCACCCTGATCCAGCTGATCATTGAACTGGCAGCGCAGGGTACAATAAAAGAGAACTCCTGATCCAATTTTTCAAATCAGAAGTTCTCTTTTTATTAATCAATATTTTAATACTTCCCTTACATCTGATGCAATCCGCTCTACCTTAGGCCCATATATAACCTGAATATGCATATCACTGGATCTGACAAATCCCATCGCTCCAGTTTTCCTGAGAAGCTCTTCATCAACAAGAGCCATATCCCTGATATCCACACGAAGTCTTGTGAGGCAGTTATTTACCACACCTATATTGTCAAAGCCGCCAAGTCCTTCAATAATCTTTACCGCTTTTGCTTTCTGCTGCTCATCCATAGAAACACCCTGCTCCCCGTCTGTTTCCTCCTCATCTGCAACATCGATTGACAGCTTGTTTTTGGTCAAATACCATTTAAATACCAGATAATAAACAACGAAGAATACAGGTCCTGTCACAAGCACCCAGTACCAGTTAGAGCCCGGCTGGAACACACCCCAGATCAGGTAGTCGATCAATCCGCCTCCGGTATTTCCGATAATCACATGAAAGGCTGCCATCAGCATAAAGGAAAGGCCGCCCATAACGGCATGGAACACAAATAATACAGGAGCAATAAACATAAATGAGAATTCCAATGGCTCCGTAATGCCGGAAACAACACTTGCGGCCACACCTGCAATCATCAGCGCTTTTACCTTATCCTTCTTTTCTTCAGGAGAAGTGCGGTAAATAGCAAGGGCTGCACCAGATAAACCGAACATCATCATAGGCATTTTTCCCTGTCCAAGGAATACTGTAAACGGAGCCAGTTCACTGATATCAACCTTATCAATAAACTGCAGGAAAATATTCAGACAGCCCTCTACGCCCTCATAAACTCCTCCGAGAGATGTGGTTCTGAAAAGTCCGTTCAGCACATGATGAAGTCCTGTGGGAATCAGCAAACGCTCCAGAAAGCCATAGGTAAATACGCCTGCCAGTCCTGTTGCTGAAATAAGTCCGCCCAACCCGTCAATAGCAGACGATATCGGCTTCCATACCAGAGGAGCGATCAGGCCGGCTACTGCCATTGCCATAATTACGGCAATCGCTACGAAACGCTTTCCTCCATAAAAGGAAATTGCTACCGGAAACTGTACTTTATGGTATTTATTATGGAGTTTGGCAGTAACCAAACCGGAAATAATACCTGCTACCGCTCCCATATCCAGTGTTTCCACACCAAGAATTGTAGAAATTTTCAATGCGCTAAAATCCATGAAACCGGATCCTATCATACAGGACGAAGCCACTAAAAAGGTATAGTAGCCAATAAAGCCTGCAAATGCCGCAATTTCCTTTTCTTCCTTTGCAAGACCAAAAGCAATGGAAATAGAAAACAGCACCGGGATCAAGGTGAAAACAACGCCTGCTACCTTATTCAAAGTAAAAATCACAAAATGAAGAACCGGAAGCTGCAAAAATGGCAGCGTCTCTACAACCTGTGCTTTCATCAGTGCAGAACTCAGTCCCAGGACGATACCGCATGCAGCTAAAGCTGCAATAGGCATCAGTAAACTTCGTCCAAGGGCTGAAAAAAAGTCCATAACTTTATTCTTATTCATTGTAAACCCCCGATTTTACATATATTCTCTAATCATGTATGATTACCGCAGTTCCGGCCACATTCCTTTATTAGCCTCAATCAGGGCATCCAGAACCTTTCTTGCTTTCTTTGCATCATTGATCAGACGGTTCAGAGTAAACGCCTCCAGTGCCTTCTGATAGGAATTCTCAAAATATGCATCTACGATCAGCTTTTCACAGGAAACCTGGTTGACCAGAAGTCCTAAATTAAACTGTGGAATATTGCCTACGCGCATAGGTCTCGGTCCGTTAATGCCAAGCTCACAGACCACCTCAACCATTGCATCATCCTGCATATTTGCAATAGCGCCGTTATTTTCCACGATCAGGATATGGCGGTCATTTTTGTTGTAAGCAATCGCCTCTGCCACCTTAATCATCATCTCTGCATGAGCATCTGATATTGCATGGAATTTATCTCCCAATTTCCCTTCTTTAATTACCTCTGCGCACTCGGTAAACACCCTTTTTTCTCTTCCTGCCATAACCTCATCTGCACGGGTAAAGTTGGGATTCAGATGACTTGCTTTATAATCGGGATACAGGTAGTACTGATCGTATGTATTTGGCAGAAACTCCGGGAAATCTGCCATGATCGTCTGAACCATTCCATAGGTATCAAGCCAGGACTGATCTCTCTGCTCCGCATCCTGCGGCAAAAATCCTTTCTCCTTCACCATTTCACGAACCTTTGGCAAAAGATCCTCGCCTGTATGTGCATCATATACATGAGTAAACCAGCCATAATGATTCAGGCCAAAATATACCGGATCCAAATCTTCCCATTTACATCCTAACAGGCGGCTTACGGAACGGACTACATTTTCTGGCTGGTCACAGATATTTAAAATTCTCTGGTCATCGGGGAATTCTCTGCGAAGAGCCTCTGCAACGATTGCTGCCGGATTGGAGTAATTTAAAATCCATGCATTAGGCGCATAGGTACGGATATCGTGAACTGCCTTAATCATATCCACACAGGAACGAAGTCCATATGCCATTCCGCCGGCTCCGCAGGTTTCCTGACCAATGAGTCCCATGCTGAGAGGAATATGCTCATCCTTGGCACGCATCTTTAAGCCTCCGGCGCGCATCTGCATAAAGATAAAATCCATTCCTTCATATGCTTCCTTCACATCTGTAGTATAGGAAAACTCCAGTTCCGGAAAACGTTCCTTAAATAAAATTTCTCCATATTTGCCAATCGGCTCCTGACGTTCCCTGTCTATATCAAACAGCACCAGTTTTTTCAGAGGAAATTCTTCTCTCAGACGTACAAAAGATTTTAAGAATCCCAACGTATAAGTACTTCCGCCTCCTACAATACATACGTTAAATGTTTTCATAATCGCTTCTCCTTTTTTCGATTTGTGAAATTTTTTTGATGGATTCATCATACTTTATTCACAATAATATGTAAATAGTTTCTAATCATTGTGAATATCGTATTATATTTTATTATTTGTTACTTATATAGTAATATTTTTCACACATTTATATAAAAATACGCCCCAACAGACATTTTCTCTTCTGTCAGAGCGTATTTTGTTACTTCTTTTATTTTTTTTCCTGTTTCTCTGCCTTCCTGCACAATTCCTTCCATTTATCTGTCCGGAAATACAGAAGCATAGCCAGAAGGCCGGCTACAAAGCTTATGGGTATTCCCGCCATTACGTTTCTTCCATATCCCATCCATCCGATCAGACAGGCCACCGGAATCCGAACCGCCCAAAGCATCAGCAGATTCACAATGGTAGGATATCGGATTTCTCCAATTCCGTTCACGAAACAGATGATCCCGTTAAATACCGCATAACACCAGGTAAATGGCAGAACCACACGGATATAATGAACTGCCATTTCAAGAACCTGTTCATCCCTTGTAAAAAAACGGAGCACCGGACGGCAGCCTGCTGTAAGCAAAAGCCCGGCAGTCAGGGTAATAACCCCTGAAAATACCGGAATTACCAAAGCTCCTTTGCGAAGCCTTTTGTAATCCTCTGCCCCCAGATTCTGTCCCGCAAAAATAGTTGCGGCAGAGGAAAACGATGTTATCGCAATATTGGCAATGGCATTCACCTTTCCCGCTACAGAACAGCCTGCCACAAAAGCAGAGCCCTGGGTATTAAACAAAGTCTGCATCACCAGATGTCCGACGGAATACAAGGCTGAGTTTAAGCCGAGAGGAAGGCCGACATTCAGAATCTGTCTGACCGTTGCCCTGTCATAACTGCGGGGCAGAAACGTCATAGCCAGCTCTCTGTAATGTTTCCTGATATACAGTATACTGAACAGCCAGGACATCATCATTGCGATGGCAGTCGCCAGAGCTGCCCCTGCCACTCCCATTCCGAATACAGCCACAAAAACCAGATCCAGCACAATATTCACCAGGCAGGTAATCACCAGAAGAAGGAGGGTTGCACTGCTGTTTCCAAGTCCCCTTAAAATTCCGGCGTTCAGATTATACCCCATATTTCCCAGACAGCCCAACGTAGTGATCCTGAGATACACAATCGCTCCCTCCATAGCGTCTGCCGGCACCTTCATCAGCTTTAAAAGCCAGGGACCCGCCAGCACCCCCACCACAGAAAGAGGAATCGCACAGAGATACAAAAACCATACTGCCGTGGCGGTAAGCCTTCCCATCCGCTTTCTATCGTTTCTTCCCATAGCCTGGGAAACCAGAATCGAAATTCCCGATCCGATTCCCAGAAAGATGCAAAGCAGAATTTCCAGAGGCTGAGAGCTTGTAGCCACCGCCGCCAAAGCTGCTGCGTCACAGTAATTCCCAATTACCAGAGTATCTACCGTACTGTATAACTGCTGCAGGATATTCCCCACACAAATAGGAAGGGCAAAAATGAGAGCCTTTTTTATAATAGAGCCGCTGGTCATATCCACCAGCGATGGAGAACGCGCCATAAATACTTCCTCCGTTCTATAACTGATGTGATCTATTCTAATACAGAATTTTTCCGGATGCAAGAAATATCCGGCACAGCTCCCTGATTCTATGAGTCATACCTTCCTGCCTGAGATGGGGTTTTTCTATCAGCCTGGGACGGGGTTTTTCTTCCTGCCTGAGACGGCGTTTTTCTACTGGCCTGAGACGACGTTTTTCTACTGGCCTGAGACGGCGTTTTCCTGCCGGCCTGGGACTGGGTCGCAGTTTCCTCCTCAAAAAAATCATAAAGACGATCCTCAGACAGAGCTGCTCCTGCCGTATTTATTCTATAAATCCGGCAATTTTCCAGAATTGCCCTGTTTGACGGACTGCATGAGGTATTTAGATTATCAAAGAGCCGGAACTGCGAAGCGTATCCGGGCATGGCTCCGGTCCACCAGTTTATATGCTGACTGTAAACCTGCCCAGAAAGATATGTTTCACAACCGGCCTCATCGGGATAAAAATCAATATTAAACATAAATGGACTTCTGTCCACTCTGTAATCCGTTGAAACAAGAAGCATCGTGCCCGGTCTGATTGATACACTCCTGCTCTCCACTTTGATCTGATTACTCTGGCTCCACCAGTCTGATGCTGCCATTGCTCCAATATTATACAACAGAGTCATGCTGTGCCTGTTTGCAGTATATCCGCACCCGCTGCATCCCTGCCAGCACTGTGAACCATTTTCCTGCCATGAAAGACTGTGCCCCGCCTTTTCTGTTTCTCCAAAGCATCTGCTGCAAATTCGGACATGATACGTTTCATTGTAATCCAGATAATTTCTCCAGGCATGGCCCAGCGCCGCCATATCCGGAGCATCGTACTGATATCCGCATCTGCATATATATCTATGAATTCCATTCATAACGCAGGAAGGTTCCTGAATAACAGAGGATACATAGCTGTGACTCCCGGATTCCGTTATTTCTTTGCATATACTGCAATAAAACCAGTGGGTCTGTCCATCGTATTTTACCGTTGTTCCCTGAGAATGCAGGCAGCTCCATTTTGCATACAATACCATATCCCCAGATTCTCCCGGTTTAATCTGTGTAAAAGGCCCTCCGCTGAAATCAGAATCTTTAAACCATCCTGAAAATTCGTATCCTGCATATACTATCTCCGTTTCTCCCGGAAGAGTTGTCCCTTTCCCTGTCTCATATTTCACAGGCGGCATATATCCCTGCGCCCACTCCCCGCCATTGAGCATATATCTGATGGAATACCCTGATCCTTTGATTGAAAAATCATTTCTGAGTTCTCCTGCACTTCCGTCATAATACCCGTATGTCGGAAACGCCATAAGAGCTGCTAAAAAAACTGTGACTGCCGCATATCTGAGTTTACATAAAAATACATACTGCTTATTTCCTGTCATTTTCTCTCCCCGCCTCAGCCTCGCTGTTCCATATTCCATTGGCATCGACCAGACGGCCATCCGGCGTTTTTTCATTCATATACATACAGCCGTAGGATTTATATCCGAGCTTTTCAAAAATCCATTTTCCCAGTGCTGTTTTCCAGAACCATGTCTGTCCAGGTACATCTTCGGCTGCTGCAAAATAATAATCCTTCCCATCTATCTTCTGCCATCCTGACAGCATAATGCCTGTTTTCCGGTCGAAAAAATACCATCTTCCATCCTGAACGTCCCTGTGCCATCCCTTTATGAGCATTCCCAGATTTCCATCGCTTATCTCGTTGGTATAATACCACAGAGTATCTGTTGCCCTATACCATCCAAACGTCATCAACCCGTCTTCGCCAAAATGAAACCAGCTGTATGTATCTTTTACCGGCGAGTAAGGGTTATGGGTAAAAATCCATGCATTTTTTACATATGTTCCATAACCGTCGCTGTATTTCCACTTATGCGTTTCTCCATCCACCAGCTCCCATTTTCCAATGGAAATATCTGCCTTTTCCTGAGGAGACGAATATGTATGAACCCTTCGGCTTCCCGTACACCCCCCGTGTCCTTCGGATACTGACGCAGAATGCATAATCTGTGCTCCTTCCCATGGATTTTCTTTAGAAAAGTCCGGACGGAACGCACTGTACTGCACTGCCTGTGCATCAGCAGTCACCTCTACTCCTGCTCCTTGGGGGATCACATCTGCACATGGAATCAACAGCCCGTCTGTCACAGGAATATCCGTTCTGGCCTCTGCCTTTCTTTCATAATAGTAGTAATCTCCATGTTTCCTCCATCCGTCAAGAATGGTCAGATTTTCGTCAGAAAACGGGGCTTTCAGTCCTTTTCTGGAAAATGTAAACTTCACCCGTACCCAGGATGGCCCAAGCTTATTTTTAAGCGTAAGCCTGTACTCTGCCACTGCTCCGGGAAGATACGCCTTCGCTCCATCTGTTTCCACATCCAGTTCAACGGCTACCTGCGAAACTTCTGCCGCACATACAGGAAATGTACCTCCAAGGCACATGACTGCCAAAACAATACATATCCTTCTCTTCCCCATGATTTCCTCCTCTAAAAACGGCCTGTACCATTTCTATACTCTGGATTTTCTACTTGAGCCCCAGCGTCACAGCGGCCGCATCCAGAGTAGGCTGCCCCGTGGTCTGTATCATGCTTCCCGATATATTGATCGAATCAGATACAGCTTCTGATTTTGTAAAATCCTGTACCGTAAAGCTGGTGAACAGCTTGGGAGTCTCTCCTCCTGCCTCCAGGGGATTTTTCAGTCCGTAAATATACACGCTGTCCGTCCCTGCCTGATCGGAAACCTCCTCTTTAATTCTTTCCCACTTCGAATCGTCGATGCCATTGAGAACAACCGCATCATAAACCTGATCGGAGCGATCCCCATTCTTCTGTGCGGCAACAGCAGGGATCTCTACTTTTAAAAATGCCCATGACTGATACTCCACATTGGATTTTAAAGACGGATCCTTAGCTACTTCCTGTCCCGGTTCCAGATCCACTGCATCTGCCGGATTCCATCCCGGTTCCAGAATAGTGCCTGCCGTATCCACCTGATCAGACTGTCCTGCCACAATATTAAAGACATTGGATTTTGTTTCCGCCGTACCGGAAAAATATGCATATGCACCGCTGATTGCCCCAAATGTCACTGCTGCTGTCAGAACAGCCGCCTTTGTTTTTTTACTGAATCCCATAAAAAGATCCTCCTTCTGCCCAATGGGTCTTTTTAATATTTTATAACAAAGATGCCTACACCCTGACCGGAAGAGGTAAGCATCTGCGTTATCATGGCCTTCATGGCAGCCCAAAGAGCCGCCTTAAAACCGGAGCAGCCGCATTCAGCCGGAACACGACCGTTCCTCTAATATCCTTTTTCCAAACAGAAACGGCATCCGGCTCCGGATTTGCGTCTCCCTGAAACTGATACCCATTCTCCGTAATATCTGTAACCCGGTGAATAATCACATTTCCGTTTGAAAGGTAAACTCCAATCTCCCCCTTCTCAGGCATTCTCTGCGGATCTACCGCTACAATAGCTCCTGTCCGCAGCTTGGGCTCCATGGAACCTGTACGGATCAGATAACGGTCAAAACGTATATTTCCATACAAAATCGCAGCCAAAAGGATCAGAAACAGCAGATTTCCTTTTACAAATAATATTACTTTTTTCAATTTTTAACTTCCTCCTTACGGACAAGCATATTCCGCATTATAAATCTGGTGATTGTTTGAATTGGTTTACATAAGAAATGCAACTGGACACTAAAGAACCTAAAGACATACTTCTTATTCAATTAATAATTTTGGAAAAATAATGATAAAAAGAATTTTAAATCTAAGAAATTAATAAGAAAAAAGACCGGACAGGCAGAAACCTGTTTCCAGCCTTTTATTATATATACTTCATAAAAGAGCATATGTCAAGATCTTTTTCATCCCCTCTTCTCAACATATGAATACAGCAGCACACCCCCTATGGTAATTGCACCTCCAAAAATCTGAAGAGCTTCCGGAACCTCGCCAAAAAGGAACAGCGCCATCACCCCTGCAACTACCGGTTCACACAATTTGGAAGCAGATACAAATGAGGGGGAGAAAAATTTAAGGCACCAGCTGAATATACTGTGCCCCAGCAATGTAGAGCAGATGCAGAGAAGCAGACCTACAATCACAACATCTCTGTCATATCCTGTAAAGGAAAAACCACCGGCTATAACCGCCGCGCCTAAAGACAGCCAGCAAAAAATATATACGATATAGGTATAAACTGTTGTGGACAGATATCCCCTTACCTCCCGTCCAATCAGAGTATAGATTGCTGAAAACACAGCTGCCCCCAGCGCCAGCACATCGCCTAAAAGATGATTTCCTCCTGATGAATAATCCGACAGGGCAATCAGCAGGCTTCCAACCACTGTTATCACTATGCTTCCCAATGCCGGCAGACGTAATTTCCCTTTCAAAAACAGACAGTACCCCACTGCCACCCAGATAACCTCTGTACATACAATTGCTGTGGAACTGGCTACGGATGTATGATATAATGACTCAAACCATGCAACAAAATGCAAAGCAAGAAACAAACCGCTCAAGCCGCAGAGCAAAACCGTTTTTCTTTTTACCTGCATCAGTTCATTCCTTACTTCCTTTTTCCCAAAAACAATAGGCGTCATAAGAACCACCGTCCACAGCAGGCGGTAAAAGGCCGTAATCAGCGACGGCGCACTGGAATATCTGACAAAAACAGATGATAATGATATTCCTACGATTCCTATTATAAGCATGAAAAAATAATGCTTTCCCAAACGTTCCATTTCTTTTTTCTCCTGTCCCCGAAATCAATTCCCGCCTGTTTTTCCAACAGGGCATTTGCACCGTACTCCGGTTTATATTCCAAAACACCTCTGAATATGCTGTTTTGCTCTCTCCATTTCCTTCTCTGTATAAAACTCCTGCCTGCTGCTGTAAAATTCAAAAAAACTCCTGCAAAGCCCTCTCGTAGTACCCAAGCGTTTCCATGTCAAAACACACCATCCGTATTTCCATATCCGGATGGATTTTCAAAAACTCCAGTATAGTTCTTACAGCAATTTCGGATGCCTTTTTCAGAGGAAAACGGTAAACGCCCGTGCTTATAGATGGGAAGGCCACGCTTCGGCACCCATTCTCCGCTGCCAGCTTCAGACAGTTTTCATAGCAGCTCTGCAGCAGCTGTTCCTCATCCTTTCTGCCGCCGGTCCAAACCGGTCCTGGAGTGTGGATCACGTACTTTGACGGCAGTCGGTAACCTTTTGTGATTTTTGCCTGACCTGTTTTGCAGCCGTGGAGCATCAGACACTCTGCAAGAAGTTCCGGACCTGCCGCCCGATGGATGGCGCCGTCCACGCCGCCTCCGCCCAGAAGGCTTGTGTTTGCGGCATTTACAATCGCGTCCGCTGCCTCTTTTGTAATATCTCCCAAAATGATCCTCAGCATTTTATCACCACCCTTATTGAGAGCTTATTTGTCCAGCCGCAGTCTGCCGGCTTCCCCTCTCCTTTTTTGCCAGTATATCATATTTACAGACATTATCCCCGCAGCAAAAAGTACAGATTTAGGCAAAGCATAACAGCTGCAATTCCGATAAAGGCAGCATAAATTATTTTGCTTCCATTTTCGTTTGTGTGATTGATACAAAATACAAGATAGGCAATCCATGCAATATAAGCAATGAATAATAATCCGCTTCTATAGAAAAGCACTGATAGAAAGAACAGCGTGTTGATGATCTTCATTCCTTTTTCAGAAAAAAGAATCTCTTTCAGTTTCTTCATTGTATCCACCTCCCAAATTGAATTTGTACAACTTACAGCTATCTTTCCAGAATAACTTTCAGATTTCCCAAACACCCGCTTTACCAAGGGTATTCCATTCCTGAAACCAGTGTTTTACGATTTGACGGTTTGCTATTCCAATGCTTTTTTTAAGTCCAGAATAAATTGTTCCTGTTGCTTTTTCAGATAGGTTTTTACAAAGGGCACCATAATCCACTTTTTAGGTGTTACATTCTCTGTAAAATCAATTTGTGTTTCATTTCCCTTCGCTGTAAAAACACCAATCCAATGCCCTGACATATTGCTGTTTTCCATGTCGAATTCCCAGCGTTTATATGGCTCAATAGCAGTAACAGAAAATGTAGTTGCATATCCGTCTTTAGTGTACTCAATAAATTGCTTCTCATTTATGACTTCTGTTTTACTTAAATCGCTTCGCCACTCACTATATTTTTCAACTGCAAAAATAATATCCCAAACTTTATGAATATCCTTGTTAATAATCGCATTTATATTTGAAACCGCCATTTTTATTCCCCCTTCAAAATTCTTCTTTCGTGATGTTTCCCTTCCCACACTATACATTGAAAATCATGGCTTCCTGACAGGATTATATCACAATAATAATCCCCTGTACATTTTTCAGCTGTCTGATTACCTTAAATACAACAGGACTACAAAAATTGCATGACGGATAGATATTATTCTGATCAATCCTGACGATGACCTAACCTGCAATAGGGAAGATAATCTTTTGAGCATGCTGCTATTTGCCGTCGTTAAAATAGTCTCAAGAATTTCGTTCTTTTCGGTATCTAACCGTCAAACCTTCGGAACGCATACCCTTGAAATATAATGGATGGCTGACACATCCTTGACCGAAGTTACAGTCAGATTATTCAAGCTTATTTTCTGTTAATTTCGGAAAATTTGTGCTATAATGAAACTATCATTTACTGGAATGAAGGAGGAAAACATCATGGCAAAAAAAGTAGCGGTTTTGGGCGGAGGAAACGGCGCTCATGCGGCAGCGGCAGATCTGACCTTGCGCGGATACGAAGTACATATGTATGAGGATGCCCGTTTTGCCCCAAATATGCAGAAGGTGTTTGACACAAAAACCATCGAGTTAAAAGGTGCCTGCGGCAGTGGTGATGTCCATGTGGCAATGGTAACCACCGATTTGCAGGAAGCAATTGCTGATGTAAAATTGATTCTGGTAGCAGTTCCCTCTTTTGCACACAGCAGCTATGCGCAAAAGCTGGCAGAGGTGATAAAACCGGGACAGATTGTTCTGGTTCTCCCAGGAACCTTTGGAAGCCTGATTTTCTGGAAGGAATTCAAGAAAAAGAACATCCAGGACGTTGTTGTTGCAGAATCCCATACGCTTCCATACGCAACAAGACTGACAGGTCCTGGTCAATCTCTTATCATGAGCCGTTTTAATCCCCTTAAAATCGGTGTTATGCCATCATCCAGAACAGAAGAGACTATGACAGAATTAGAAGGTCTGTTTGAGGGAATTGAACCGGTAGAAAGTGTTATTGCCTGTGGACTTTCCAGCCTGAATCCGATTATCCATGTTCCCGGATGTATTTTAAACGCAGGGCGCATCGAATTGGCAAAGGGCGAATTCTATTTTTACACGGAAGGCTTTACTCCCTGTGTTGCAAGAGCGACAGACGCTATCGATAAAGAACGAATTGCTCTTTTGAAGAGTTTTGGCTATCAGGCAGATATTGCTGCTCATGGAATTGGAGGAGCTGTTCAGACAGATGATATCCAGGAGGCCATCTCTGCAGATCCGAACTTTGCAAAGATAAAAGGACCGGCAGACGTAAAGAACCGCTATTACTCCGAAGATATTCCCTTTGGAATCGCATCCTGGGCAAAGCTTGGCCATGCTCTGGGTATAAAAACTCCGATTATGGACAGTATGGTAAACATGGGTACTGTTATTTTAGAAAATGACTGTTGGGAAATGGGACATTCTCTGGAGGATTTTGGCATTGACGGAATGGATCTTGAAGCATTAAAGAACTATCTTGCAGAGGGCTAAGATTTTCTCAACTGAAAACCACAAAACAAAAGGAGTTATAAGATTTTCCACCAGATCCCATAACTCCTTTTCTTCTACTAAAACTCAAACCAGTCTCAATAATTGATTCCGGTAACTGCTAATGCTCCATCCCTCAATCCAAATACAACATTGGGTCCCCCTGCTTCCTTTGTAAGAATAAACCCTGCTCTGCTGGGAGGTAGATTTTTCTCGTCTGCTTCTGCTACAGAATCCATCAGCTCAGCAGTAAATATCATTTCCGAATCAAAAGCTAAAAACTCTTCTTTACTGTCAATTAATCTTTCTTCCTCCGGAAATCCTATATACATTGGAAAAGCTGCTAACTCAGCCAGTTTTTCCAAATCTCTTTGTGCAACAGCCTCTTTAACCATACCTGCAAAATTCTCTGTTTCTGTTTCATCTACGGAAAAATTATCATCCTCTTCCTCTGAAGCAGTTTCTGTTTCTAATACAATCTCTGTTTCTTCCGCTGTGGTCACTTCTTCTGCTGCCGTCACATTCTCTGTTGTGGTTGTCTCTATCATTTCTGTCTTCGGCGTACAGCCTGTAATCACCATTATAGTTCCTACAACACACAATAATTTCCATCTTTTCATAATCCTATCTTACCTCTTTCAATCATTAGTTTTTTCTGTTTATCTTAATACACCATCTTTATCTGGCGTAAACTGCCTTGAATCCGTCAGCATGCTTCCATCTTCCAGTAGATAGTACGTTTTTCCGTCAACCTGCAGAAATCCTCTCTCCATCACACCCGTTTCTGGATTTAAATAATACCATTTTCCCTTATCCTCTAACCATCCTTTATGTCTGCTTCCGTCTTTTTTTATATATATCCATACCGCATTTGAAGTTTCGGCGTTTTCGTTTTCCAGCACCCATCCTTCCTGAGCTTCCATTTCTTCTGTGCCATATGGAGGAAACATCATAATCTTTTCTGCCTTCCCGCTTTTGTCACCCCAGATAATGCATTCCGCACCTTCATAAAGAGTCTCCAAATATATCTTATTTCTTGTCAAATACGGAAAAATATTGCAGCTATCCTCAATCCAGTAATTCTGTCCTTTTGTCCCCGTCAACTGGTAACCTTCTTCTTTATTTTGTATGCTGCTTATCTTCACATAGTCCACTGTACTGCCATCTGTTGGAATATCAATCAACAAAACTTCTGCCTCTGCCTGGGGCGGAATACTGGCTGTTACCGCTGCCCCAACATATGCATGTACTGGTTCTCCATCTTTCACATTTTCCAATGAAGCTGGCATCCCTGTTTCAGCGTTCAGCAACCTTGTGTTCTCCGATATATGTATAAGAAATTCTCCTTCAAATCCTTCCTGAATACAGTTATCAATTGCCACTGTATGATCTGTTTTATAAATTACATCACCTCCTATTTTAACCTCCGGCACTTGATTTGCTAATACTGTAAATTCTGTTGTTCCCATTCCTAAGAAACATACTGCCATAACTGCTGCTAATCCTGTTTTTTTCCATCTTTTCATAACTGAATCGCTCCTATTCTAATTCTCCAACAAGTTCCTGAAAACTAATTGACAGGTTATCCTTCATATAATACATTGTAACGATCCTTCCATTACTTCTCCAAGACTTTTGCCGGCTTCCGCCTTCAGAAAATTTCTGCTCTTCTGCCGGAGTAACTCCCGTATATTCTGTAATCCGATCCGTCCATTCCTGTATTTCCGTTTCTTCTACAGGGCGTTCGCCATTAACAATTTTCATGGAAACAGATTCTACTGCGCCTTCCCTGCTGCAGCTGGTATATACCGGATAGGTTTCTCCATAAACTTCTGCCTGAAATATCCGTCCAATATATACAGAACGGTCTTCTGTCCAGTTTTCTTCTCCTCCGCCAAGCATGGATTCTGTTTCGCCGTCCATCATGCCCAGCAGATCTGCCACTTTTTTCAGTGTCCCTCCTTCTTCCTGACGGGCTGTTTCCACTTCTGCCGTTGTTTCTGCTTCTGTCATTATTTCCGCTTCTGTCGTTGCCGTTGGCTCTGCAATTTCTGTCTTTGGCGTACAGCCTGTAATCAGTATGGCTGCTCCTATTGCAAATAGTAAATTTTCTTTTTTCACTTCATTTTACCTCCCTTCGTTTATTGTAATTTCAAATTCCTGCTGACCGTCTGCCCCAGGTGCAATTTCGTATGGCTCAAATACAATAACCGGATTTCCAGCTTCATTCATATAAAACTTTGCGTCATCTGACAGTTCCGGTAATTCTCCCTCAAAATATTTTATTCCCTGAGTTGTTTCCCGTTCCTTCATCTGGCTTCGTATCTGCTCTTCGATCATCTGCCTGTAATCATTTCCCATAACATCTCTTAAAGTGAGCAGCTTTCCTTTTTCCAAATCAAAATTGTAATATCTGCTTTTGTCTCCTGCATTGTTCCAGTTTTCTGCCCCATTTATCACCAGAGATAAATATTTATCCGTCTGGGTTTTTACCTCATACCAGACTTTTATCTCAATATTATGGGCTTCCCATTCCTCCAGTGTACCGCCAGTATCCAAAAATGCCGTCCGATACTCTTTGGCTCGCTTTTCCGCCTCTTTCGCATACTGTCTGCAAAGTTCATAGATTTCTGAATTGACCGAATCCTCAACATCACTTAATTCTTCTGAAATCATATCAATACTTGGAATATCTACAGTCATGTTTAAATCGTCTGTTTTGGTTTGATAAGACCGAAACGTAAGGACTTTTGCCACTGCACCTATAACCGGAATATTTTCTGCAGCATTGGCAAATGCAACGCTGGTATTTAATCCTACTGTAAAAAGTATGGTAAAAGAGGCTGCGGCTGTCAAACCATATCTGCTGATCCGTTTTATCATCTGTTTTTTCCTCCTTTTGTCTGCTTTTTTTACTTCCATCAGAATTCTCTCTGCAAGTTCTTGCGGAATCGGAATGTCTTCATAGTCCTTTTTTGCATCTTCTAAAGCTTTCATCGTCCTCCTCCTTCATTGATAATTTTAAACTTTGCAGCCCCCTGTAAAGCTTTGATTTTCTTCATAAAATCTCAGCTTTATCACAGTCTGTACATCTTCATCCAAACGGTTGATGTGCTCATATAAGCTGTCATAGTTCTCAAATCCTTTTTCTTCATATACCGCCTCTTTGTCCCCATCTTCCAGAAAACTGCCCTTCTTTCTTTCCCTTATTACATGCAGGCTTTCATTTACAATAATTCGATACATCCAGGTTTTAACTGCATGTTCATTTTTCAAATCTCCGTAATATTCTAACGCCTTACATACAGAGTTCTGCACCACATCTAATGCATCTTCCCGGTTTCTCACATAACTGTATGCCAGCCGATAGAATTTATTTTGATTTTCGAGAATATAAGCAACTATTTTTTGATACAAATCCGCTTTCATCACACATTCCTTTCCGTAATGTTCTGCGTCTCTATACTAGAGAGAATCTACGCATATAAAAAGTTTCAAAAAGGAGAAAAAAATATGCCGGATACCTTTTTGTATCCGACATATTCCCGCTTCTTATCCTAACCTGATAAATCGTGGCAGCAAGGTTTCTTTATACTACCGCTTCATATTTTTTGATGCAGTTTTTTTCATGTGCCTGATTGACAGCACACTGACAAGCAGTGTCAGAATATCGGCTGCAGGTTGGGATAAATAGATACCGCCTACCCCTAATCTCTGCGGCAGCATAAGTATAAACGGAATGTAAAACAGCCCCTGCCGAATCAGTGATAAAAAGACCCCATAGCCGGATGCTCCGATTGTCTGATAGGTAATAGTCATCATATAGCACAAGCCAAAGGCCGGATACAGTGCAACCTGAGAAATCAAAAGCTTTCTTCCAAACTCTACAATAACAGGATTCTGATTAAATAACAGAATCAGCGGTTTTGACAAAATTATGTATACTACCTCTACCAGTAGTGTCAAAAGCAGGGAACCCTTCAGCGCAAATTTTACAGACTGATGGAAACGATTCTCATCCTTTGCTCCAAATGCAAAAGCCGCCACCGGCTGATACCCCTGCATAAATCCCATTACCACATAACAGCCAATTAAAACCAGACGCTGAACTACTCCATAAGCTGCAATGATCTCATCAGACTGGGGCAGGGAGGATGCCGCAATATTTGTCAGTGAGGCAGCTACTGACAGACAGATCTGAATAATGGCTGTAGGGATGCCAATGGCTGCAACGGTACGAATTAAACGCCAGCTTGGGCAGAATGCCTGAAGCTTCAGTTTGATAATAGACCGTCCGCTTCCGTAAAACCATGTTAAAATAAAAAATGTCACAAACTGGGATACTGTAGTTGCAAGAGAAGCACCTTCCACTCCCATGTTAAGCCCCCAGTCAAACATAAATACCGGGTCCAGTACCACATTCAAAAGGGCTCCGGTAATTACTGCAACAGACGATATTTTAACCGAAGATTCAGCTCTTGCAGCGCAATTCATACTTTGAGCCGGAAGGTTGGCTAACGCTGCTATAAACATCCAGAATGCATAATCCTTTGCAAGAGGCAATGACTCTTCTGAAGCGCCAAACATCCTCATCAAGGGATCTATAAATACAATTCCTCCTGCGCACAGCCCGATTCCGATTATCACAGAGATTCCAATAATTGTCGTTACTGTACGACTTGCTTCTTCTTTGTTTCCGGAGCCCAGCTGCCGTCCTGCCAAGACTGCTGCCCCTGCCGCAAAAATATTTTCAACGGACACCATAATCAGCAGCAGCGGAACCGTAATTCCCACTGCTGTCAGGGCAATATCCGAGTTTAACATTCCAATATAGGCAGTATCAACCAAATTATAAACAGCTTTAGCCAGCAAAGCCAGCGTAGCCGGAATTGCCAGCTTTACAATGGATTTTGATGGCGGCATTCCACCCAAAGCAGCGATATTTCCTGTATTTTCCATAAATCAGTCGCGTTCCTTTCTCTCTACAATCCCATAAAGCATAATATCGATTGCTTTTTTACATCTTTCTTCCCGAAGTTCAAATTCCCCTTTCCGTTTTTCAATTTCTGTCTGGAGATGTTTCGGCGGAGTGATAACTACTTCGCAAAAAATCCCTTTTGAAAGTCCCTGTAAGCCGCAGATGGCATTAATCGAACTGGCTCCATATCCTTTTTTCCGAAAATTCAGCAATCGCGCTGTCCATAATACGCCGCCTCGTCTGCTGATTTTTTCCTCTCTTTTCACACAATCACCCCAAATATTATTAACCGCCTGGTCTGTTTTTTGAAATAATACCACAAACAGACCAGGTGGTTAATAATATTTTTAAAAAAAGAGCCGTGTGCACCCACTCCGCACAACAGCTCCGTGAAATAGCCATCCTTCTTCCAGATGTTTTTTTCGTTCCAATTGCCACTTCCAGATTTCCCATATCCAAAATAATATAGAAACCTCCATACTGATTTTTCACCAGTTCCGACTCCTGGTCTTTTTTCAGCGCCTTGGCATTTGGATGCATGCGGAGACAGAAAACACTTTCTGCTTTACACCCCCACGCATGCTTACAGTTCTCCTGTTTCCGATTGAAATGGGAATCAACAAACAACTGTTCGGTTCTATTTCAAATGAAAACAGGAATTTTTTAATCTGTTTTCTTTTTCATTATAACCGAAATAAGCATCTTCATTCCCTCATTTCTTCCGGCGAAATCGGATGAAAGCTCACATCGTATCCCATAGAAATCCTCCTTAATAATCCAGCAAAATAGGAACTTGCTGTTTTTCAGCAAATCGCATGGTCAGCCAAAACATAGAGAAAACGAACTTAGCAAGGGAATAGGTATCGTACTAAGTGTGCTCCTGGATGTCTGCTTTGCTGTACTGCCCATCTGAGCCTGCCATGCCGTCCATCGGGTAGCCCCCGGTTTCCGTCCAGCTGAGGATGGTTCCCTCATCGGCCTACATTCGAATCACATAGAAGGCCCGCACCTAGTCAAATTTCTGCTCTATGGATTCCTCCAAAACCAACAGGCGGCGCTTTCCCAGCCTGCGGTCCAGGAAGACAAAGATGCGTACAAGGTGATTCTCGCTGACCAGGCTTTTCTCGATACTCTCTGGCCCCCACATGGCCTAAATAGGCACAGTAATCACTACAGTGGACGCGCCAGTATTCCTGCTGCCAGCCACAGTACCCAGGAGTTCGGTGGATCAGCTCGTCCAGTTTCTCCAGATCGCCTACGCCGTCATCCACGGAGTAATCATCCTGAAAGCTACCGTCATATTTTCTGACCGCCTCACCGCTGGCGATACACTCTGGACACAGATACTCAATATCTTCCACGGAAAAGAACGGATTGGTATAAAAAATATGAGTCTCCTTGCCACAGCAGTCACGGACAACACCTGTTGTGGACTCCTCAAAAGCCCCCGTTTCCAAAGGGTTCAGGTAATACCGGAAGGCGGGCAGGCCAAGCTAGGCCTGCCGTTCCTTCTCTTTCTGCTTTTCCTCCAATGTTTTGGGATTGGGGAGGGCATAATGGTTGCCCCAGTTTTCCGCATAGTCCTTCAGGATGCCCAGCCGCTTGAGCTCGTCTTTAAAAGAATGGAGATCACGGACACTGTCCGGATTTCCATTTGTCTCTCAAAATTGTTTTTGAAGTTCAATATATCACTTCAGGTATTCGCTCATAGTCATACCTCCATCAATCCCACCAAAAGTACCAGGCAGTAGACTGCCGCAAGACATCCGCAAGATTTCCCACTGTGGGATCATCCTGTTCCTGATCCACGATATCCGGGCAGAAACCATATTGTTCTGCAGCAACTTCCATAGCCTTCTCCTGCGAAACAGGGACAGAAAGTTCAAACTCCAACTCATCGTGGCTCATGGCGGCAGGGATGGCGCCATACTGCTCAAACCAGTATTTTGCCACTGCCATCAGCTCCGGCGTATCAGGACACTCATTCCAATTTCCCAAGGGAAGGTATGCGAAAATCTCCCAGGGATTTTTTACCGGAACTTTAGCCAGAATAAGGGGATAAGTCATGTGACGATCCAGAGCCCAGTAGCTGGAAAAGCGGCAATTAGCATAACCACCTTCCATCTTTCCCAGAACTTCCTCCTTCCAGTCCATGTCATCGTCCTCAGCTTCTTCCTTACGCTGCCCAATCAATTCTTCCAGGACGGCCTTTCCGTCCTTAATAGGCGCCTCCATCATCTTCTTCCGGTACTCCCTCACAGCGTTTAGGTCAAATTCATAGTAATCTGAATCATGCTCCGGGTCAGCGTTCATTACCAGACACTCCAACAGCGTTTCATCATCTGCTCTGATAAGGATAGGAATAAAGCCATCATGGAGACTGTCCCGTTTAGCATAGCTGTACGCAGCCATGATGGGGTCATCATCTGCCATAGCGGGGAAATAAGTACATTCGCAGTCCAAATATTCCATAATAGCCTGGGCCACCTCAGAGGATTCCAATGTATCCTCGTCAAAGTTCTGTCCCTGCCAGTTTTCAAAACGTTCTCCAATTACCTCTGCCATAGTCTGATAATAATCCTCGTCAAAGGGAATGAACAGATAAGCTTCGTCTTGAATCTCATCGGAGTAATTGCGTTCCTGCCCGATGACGCTGATTGCGTAGTTGTCAATGTCACTGGGAAAATAGGGACTGTCCGGCGATCCATAGTAATAGGAAGCAAACGCTTGGCCAATCTTGTTGAACAGCGGGCCAACCAGTTGCCCGTCCAGTTCATCTCGGATAAATTCCCTTAGACCCACGCTGTCAGGATCAGCCTTGACCTTTTCTACTACCTCTCCGTACTCCGCGAGGAATTCCTTATCCATCAGGTCACGCTCCATGCACCAGCGCAGGTAAATGGCCATGTGGTTGTAGGCGTTGATTTCATCCACCGGAAGAGCCTTTTCCTCAATGGTTTCCAGATGCCAGTTGGCATCATCCATTTCCACCACACAGTCGTCATCACTACTATCATCTGGCTCGCTATTCAATGGTTCCCATCCGATTTTCAAAGTCATCTGCTCCTCTGGCAGAGAAACCCCGGCGCCACGGGTAATGGTATGTTTATCGTCTGCCGAAAAGCCGATGGTTTCGCCATCTTTCAGCGTCACATCACACGCCAGCACATAGGAGGCAAGGCTTGCCAAAAAGTCCCGCAGATCCTCCGGCTCGGCGTCGGTATTCAGCACCTCCATCTCCTCCTTGCCGAACACATCCATGCCGTAAGTGTAGCCGTTCAAACCGCCCTCGCTCCGGTACAGGCCGAACCAGATCCAGTTAAAAATGGGCAGTTCGTCCTCTTTCATCATATCGGCGAATCCCTCGTAGAAGCGGGGCTCAAACACCACACCGCTAGTGAATACGCCGGTAGCATATTTCTGCTTACAGCACACTGCCATTGCCTTAGTAAACAGCTTGCCCCGTTCCAGCAGTTTTTCCTCCTCGCCGAGTACTGCCACCATGATATGGGCCTTGTGCGCTTTGGCTGCTTCTACGGCTTCTGGCCACATATAGTTGTTTTCAGCGTTAATCTCCGCTTCGTTATCCGGAATGTGACCATGAAAGAGTGTCACAACCAACATCATGCCGCCAACTTGCATCACCACAGCATCGCCGCTGTTGTCACCATCTTCGTCGCCCTCTTCCGGCTCATCGCCCACAATGCCCCATTCTTCCCGCAGATCCCGGATAAACTGCTCCTTGTCCCACTCTGCTTTGGACAGGAGCACAGACCCGCCAAAGGAGCCCTCAAAGCCCCCCTCCACCCC
>JABLTT010072440.1_pt1 | contig 22519 bp, 13 predicted proteins | sample 7160061 | NCBI WGS metagenome assembly JABLTT01 (sample SAMN14651232, study PRJNA627086) | human gut metagenome | isolation source: feces | host: Homo sapiens
GCGCTGGGTGCTTTCGTTCTTTGGTTGACATTTTTCATTACCCCTTTCCATTATACAGATTGTTTTTCTGTCCGGCAAATCGGGTATGGGGGCAATTCCGCAGAGGCAGGTCGGCGCAAGACGCCTGTGAGTACATTTTTACGGCACTCAGCAGGAGGACCTCTCCGGAGTGGGTGTTGGAGGGCGACATCAAAGGCTGTTTCGACCATATCAGCCATGACTGGCTAATCGACCATATCCCTATGGATAAATCTGTCCTTAAGCAATTCCTGAAGGCGGGATTTGTATTCCAAAACGAGCTGTTTCCTACTGACGAAGGGACGCCCCAAGGCGGTGTCATTTCCCCGATACTCGCAAATATGGCGCTGGACGGTATGCAAAAGGTTCTCTCCGACCGTTTCCACACCAATCGGCTGGGTAAAATCGACCTACGGTTCAAGAACGCCCACAAGGTCAATCTGGTGCGCTATGCTGATGATTTTATTGTAACGGCTGCAACAAAAGAAATTGCGGAAGAAGCAAAAGAAATCATCCGTGGTTTTCTGTGTACCAGGGGGCTGGAGCTATCAGAAGAAAAGACGCTTATCACTCATGTCGATGATGGTTTCGATATGCTGGGCTGGACATTCCGCAGATTCAAGGAAAAACTCATTGTCAAGCCGTCCAAGAAATCGGTCAAAGCCCTTAACGCCAGTCTGCACAACACAGTCCTCGAAAGAGGAAAGGCATGGAGACAGGAAGACCTCATCCGAGTGCTAAACCGTCAACTGCGTGGCTGGGCGAATTACCATCAATCTGTCTGCGCAAAAGATGCCTTTTCACGTACCGACCACATTCTTTATGAAATGCTGTGGCGCTGGGCAAAACGCCGACATCCCAAAAAGAACCGCAAATGGATAACGGCCAATTATTGGTACAGCAAGGGGCTCCGCAACTGGGTGTTTTCAACAAAAAATGCAGAATTGATTCGGCTGGGTGAAGTGCCTATCATCCGCCACACAAAAGTACGAATGAGTGCAAATCCCTATCTGGACAGCGAATATTTTATCCACCGCAAATTTCAAAATGGGATGAAGCGGTTGTCTGGACGCTTCAAAAAGATTTGGAGGAATCAAAATGGATGCTGCTATCACTGTGGCCAGCCCATGGAAATCAGTGATGAACGGGAGATTTTCTATAAAATCCCGAAATCCATGGGAGGCAAGGACGATGTGCCAAACATGGCCTATGTCCACAAATATTGCCAGAGTGTTTTCCTGGAGCGCCGCGCGAGAGCGTGATGAAATGCTTGAGCTGTATGACAGGAAACTGTCACGTACAGTTCTTAGGCGAGAAAGCGGGAGTAATCCCGCCGACTTAGCCGGCACCATCGCGGGAGGCTTCAGCCCCGCGGGCGATACGGCGGAACAGGTGTCGCGCCAGCTGGGAGAGCAGACTGTGATGACGGGGAGTGTGAGCAGGGGGAAAAGTGACCCGTCCCGCAGCCTGCAGATGATGGGGCGGCGGCTGATGACGCCGGATGAACTGAAATCAATGCCCAAAGGGCAGTTTATCGTGATGAAGACAGGGCGGCGTCCAATGCTGTCCAAACTGCGGCTGTTCCTGGATTGGGGCATCACATTTACAGAGCCGTATGCATTGGAGCAGCATGCGCAGCGGGAAGTGAAATATGCGGGGAGCAAAGAGTTGAGAAGGAAGATACTGAAAGAGTACGGTATCCCGCCGGGGCAGCAGATTGTACCGGGGCAGGAGCGGTTCCCGGAGCGGCAGAAGCTGGGGCTGATGCAGGAGAACGTGTGAGCGGCTGGTTTGATACCATTTGGGCGGATGACCTGCCCAGCCGGGCTGTGACGGTATACATGTATCTGCGCAGCCGTGCGGACAGGGAGGGGAAATGCTTCCCCTCCGTCCGCACGATCAGCAGGGATACAAAGCTGTCCATGAGCACGGTACGCCGGGCGCTGGATGATCTGGTCAATACCGGTTACATACAAAAGCAGCCCCGTTGGAGAGCCAACGGGGCTAAGAGCAGCAACCAATATTTATTCGGATTTGACGCTCCGATCTGAGCGCTGCCTCTTGTGGGATATACATCATAGAATTGGCGTGTTCTCTCACAGCCTTTTTTGTTGTTGGGATAATGCCTTTTTGAAGTACCGTAACAGTCATTAACTTTTTGCAACAGGAAAGTATAGTTTTCTTGGAAGACAATGCTCCTCCGAAATAGATATCGAGTTTTGTTGTGCATTACATTCCAGGCCGTTTGCCAGTGGTAACTGTTGCATATTCATCTGGGGAATCAATAGTTCCGTCTTTATTTACAATAATTCGCTGTCCGTTTGCATCATAGATGTAAGGGGCACTGGGGTTTTTAGATGTCCACCAGGAGCCGAGCTCATAACCCGCAGCATTATAGGAGTATATGGTTTTTTTACCGTTTGTATCGGTAAAGCTTATAACACGCCCCATGTCATTGTATTCCAGCTCGACAAAAGTACCGTCGCGGTATGTCTGTCGCAGTGGGCGCCCGGCAATATCGTATTCAGTTTCCTGTACATTCCCTTGGGAATCTGTCACACCGGAGATTTGATTAGTCCGATAGTCGTATGTATATGTAACAGTGTTTCCATCCGGCGTATTGACCGACAGGAGATTACCCAATTTATCATAGCCAAACTCAGTTCTACTGCCATCCGGATTAATCTGAGCAGTAATACGATACATAGAGTCACGTTCGATAATGGTTTTCATACCATGCTCGTCAATAAGGGAATCCTGAGAGCCGGCGGCGTCGTATGTAAGATAACATGTTCCGTAATTTTCGCTTGACATGCTTAAAATATTATCATTATTGTCGTATGTATATGTTGTTTTTCCAGCCTTATCATCTGTGTATACAGCAAGCCTGCCGACATCATCGAACTGATAACGGATCCAATTGTTTTCAGTATCTTTCAATGCTGTGATACGGCCTGCCGCATCATATTGTGTCAAGCTGGTGCTGCCATCAGGATTTGTAGTAGAGAGAAGGTTCCCCATTTTATCGTATTTGTAAGAAATTGCAAACCACCCCCTTCGCATCTGTATCTGCTGTCCGTCTTTATACTTATATGTATAAATATTGCCCGCAGCATCTTCAGTACGAACCGTTTTGTGTTCACTGTCGTAAACTTCTGATGTGACTGTGCCATCTTGAAAAATCGTTTTTACACAGTCGTTTTTTTCATCATACTCGTATCTCGTAGTGATGTCATCCCAATCTTTGAACATAGCCAGATTTCCTGATGGAGTATATTCATAAACACGGCTGGCACCGTCAAAGCGCGTTTGTGTTGTGATGTTCCCAAGGGCGTCATATTCGTATGAAGTTCGATGTTTTAGGGCGTTTTCTTCCCAAGCCAGATCGCCTTTTTCAGTATATCCGAACTTCTTATATGTGCCATCGGGATAACCGATTTGTTTTGTGCGAAATTTTTCATCGTAATAGTATACCGTAGTGTTCCCAAGGGCATCTATAGCAGTGGTCTCACCATCATCATAATTCACCAAAACTGCATTGCGTTCGCCATCAAGTTGTTTTATGACACGGCCATATTCATCGTACTTGTTTTCGAGTATCTGAATTTTGTTTGCATCACTCCAGCCTGTTAATTGATGGTTGTCATCGTATTCATAATATGTTTTAATTCCAGTTTCGTCGGTAAAACAGACCAGATTATCGTCTTTGTCATAATCGTAACGGAGTATATGTCCATTGGGAAGCTTCACATCGGAGATCAACCCCCGAGCATTTTTTTCAAGAACAAACATATGTTTACCGGGAGTTACGATAGAAATTTGAGAGAAAAAGGCATCGTAAAAAACCTGAACAGTCCAACCGTTTGGGTCAGCGACACTGTCGAGAAGACCCCACTCGTTAAAGTAATAAACGGTCCCATCGGAATCTGTAATTTGATATTCGACGATTTGCGTTTGGCTTTCAGTGGCATCTCGATTGTTGCGTCTGATAACCGATAGAGTTAAATACGGATTGGTCGGAGAATAATGGTAGCCGCTTTCTCTATCTGAATAAAAGTATATCACACTACCGTCAGCAGTGTGATAGGCAATGCCGCCATCCTGACACCGGGTTAAAGTTTCTCCATATTGAAAAGACCAGCCACGGCCAAAAGGTGACTTGAAAGCAGACATCTTGGAATTGTAGATGCGCCGGATTGGAAATGCACCGTAGTATTCTTGAATTGTCGCATCATTGCAGGAAAGATGAAAGTTTCCTGTATTCATATTGATTTCAAAAAATTTCAATTCGCAATTTGGGGCATGTCCCATGAGATTACCAGAAGTTTGCATTTCCACATGTTTGACTGCATCGCATTGATTATATAGCGTATTGGTGCGAGGAGAGGGGATTTCCAGAACCATACCCTCCTGCAATAAGCCTCTTATTGAATTCAAGCGGGCCAGTTGTGTCCAGTCCACGCCATAATGCGCGGCAATTTCCGGCAACGTGTCCATACAGGTAACTTCATAACTTATCGGCGCACCAGTAAGCGATGGCGCTGCAAAAGCATATGGAGAAATTGGTGAAAGAGTAAGCAAAAGCGACAACACGATGATTGAAATACAACACATATTGTTTTTCATTCCAATCCCTCCATTTCTCCTACAGTCCGTACTTCAGGTCCGCCGTGTCCTCGCTGCTGTTTGCTGACACAGGAAAAGAAGTTCCAAGCGCGTCAAACATCTGGTAGAACGTGGTCAATTCATAGGAATATGTAAACCCGCTTAAAGCAAATACCGCAATAAGCGCGATAATAAACAGTATAATGCTGAAGAATACCATGAAAAAGGAGTCAAGAGTTAACAGAAGCATGGCAAGAGCAGAGGGGATGAGTAACGACAAAATCGTTAACAGATGCCAGGGAAAATAACTTAGGTGGAACGTTAATAAATTGAAATACATACCCTTAAAACGTCGAGCGGACAATTTGGTCGCTTGCCATGCTCCAAGATTTTCGTCATCGTGCAACAGAACCCAGGCGCCGCCATATGACATTACCTTGATGCCGACCAGAAAACTAAACACATAAGAGAGCAATGTCCAAGCCCACTGGTGGGGAAGCGCTCCGTATGTAAGCAGATAGTGGATTAATAGATCAATATCGCCATAAATAAGGTATAGCAAAAGTATCTGTGCGAATAAACTGATAAACTGCCACAGAACTATGCGGAGCAAGATACACAACGCAATTCTAATACTTTTCCCAATCTTATGCCAACACCCATAAGGCCGCAGCAAAGCGCCGAGGCCTTCATATTCCCCGCGTGCAACGGATATGTATAAATTTATCAAACCTGTAGCCAATGGAAAGGCGAGAAATAAAATCAGTATATATGAGGCGAATATCGCTCCCAGTATTTTGGCGCCGGTGTTGGTGAAATCCGGCATTTGTCCGGCAGACGCTACTGATGAGCGCATTGTAGAGGCGATCAGAAAAGTAAATAGCGGAGCATAACAGGCTAGAGCAATGATACATGTAAATATAGCGGGAGCTGATATACAGCCTGCCCAGTGTTTTTTTATATTCTTTTTTGAGTTTGCTTTTATTGTTTTACGAAACTGAGAAAATACTTTCATAAAAAAACTCCTCGCTTAGCTGTTCCATACACAACCGTTGGCCGTTGTTATAGTTGCCAGTATATTTTCGGATTCATCCAGTATAACCAGTTCTGCCGGTATCCCATACGCTGCTTCAAAAACTGCATCAAGCGGTGAAATTACAAGAGCCAGCTGATCGCCGAACAGTTGTTTAGAGGATTCATCCTGCGAAAGAAATTGAACGACGTGATCCGTGAGAGATAATGTAAGTATACGGCGTTCACGATCAAAAGACATGTATACGCCTTCCAAGCCATAGCCGGATAACTGCTCGTTGGTCACCGATAAATTGGAGTCCAGCATATCTTCGAAATTTTTAATCTGCCCCTGAAATTCTGCTTCAATCTGTGGAAACACTGTTTGAACAAAATACCCGTTGACTTCATCTGCGGGCACAGAAATTCCTTCTGTCCCCATGGTAAGTTTTTCGCCGTTCGCACCCAAGGCTTTGAGTACGTTGATCGGTTGTGGGGCCTCAGCTATGCCAAAAGGCAGTGTAACGATGATTTCGTATCTGTCAATCTGCATTTCTGCGATAGTAAATGTTGTGGAAAATGCTCCATCCATTACTTTTATGTAGTTTGTACTGCTGTTCGGCATTTCCGCCATGGCCTGTTGGACTGTCTCAGCAAGCATTGTGCTTACGCCGTTTATATTTTCCACAGCCATCTCTACAAATTCTCCACTCCCGGAAAGTGTTACACACACATAGCTTTCATCCGGTAAATCAACCGTCCCATTCACGGTGAGAGTTGTGGTGGACGAATCAAAACTTTGTTCGACCACTGGAGCGAATTCTGTGGGGATTTTCGGTCCACACGCAGTAAATAAAGACAAACAAAAGGCAAACACGCATGTCAGCTTTATTGAAATTTGGGCTTTTTTCATTACGACATCTCCCTTTCATATCGGCAAAAACCTCAATTAATTAAAATGATTCCTTTTTAGTTGCCGCTTGTCAATAGGTATAGCGCGAATTATCATATTTATAGCGTAAATTGGTGATGTGCTCTTTCGTTTTGCAGTAAGTCAAATTTGATACCTGGCAATCAGGCTCAGGAGAGCGTCTGCCGGGATGTCGAATTTGGCTTGATGCTCTTTTAAACCTTTTTCCAAAGCGGATTTTTCAAATATACGCACGGGCATATTGAGGCTTTCGCGCAGCATCAGGTATCGTTCGCCGTCGTAGACGAATTTTCGGATGCGGCGGCTGGAGAGCAGCGCCACGATTTCCCGGTATGTGTTCCGCGTTACTTCGCACTCCAGAAAATCCAGCAGCTTTGTGTACTTGTTCAATCCGTTTTCACGGATGAAAAACTCTTTGTTAAAACCGTTATTCATAGATTCTTCAATCCCGTTTTTACATGTTTGGTTTTAGGAATGGCCCCCAAGGTTATGACCTTGGGGGCCAACTCGCACTCTTGAGTGAGTCAATAAGTTATCTGATATTGTCTCGGCTGCTTGCCGGGTTAACACTTTGTACGCATTAAAAGGCGCTTCTGGACACCTTTTGCTGATGAACAATTCGAAACATAATTTTATATATCGCCACTTTTTAAGCAATAGCGTTTTCCCTGAATATCTTCATGCGTTTTTATAAGCGTCCAAGTCATACTATCATCAAAAATATAAATATCTTCCGGCAAGAAATCTTCTCCTTCCAACAAAGTCTGAAAATTCAATTTCAATACAGTTTCTTTGCCGAATTTCCAGTAATTCTTTATCAGTATTCTTTCGCATGAATGAATATCCCAGAAGGCATAAACTGTCTTTATTTTTGATGCTACCTCATCGAAGAAAGGTTCTTCAACAATAATCGGATTTTTGATATAATCCCATAAATACCCCAAATAACACAATCCATCTACAAATTTGTGTTTTATTTGTATTTGTGGTACATACAACGGATGAGTAGTATTTACAAAACAGTTTATATAATTGTTTCTAAGTGTATCGCAACTTTCGCGGTCTATAATTTTTACATGAGATTTAAATTCTTTAAGCTCCATAACACACCTTTTGTTTTCATTTACTGAATACGTATAGTACCTTTTTCGCCACCTGGAGTTGTATAATTAATATGATTAAAGTTGTGCGGGTTAGGGGCGTTATGCGGCCCCTCTATTCGCTTAACTGTTCCACCTGCTTCCTCTATCAAATCAATAGCTTCTTGTTGAGTAGGCACTTGTCCATTCAAATCATAAATGGTGCCGCCTTCGCTTATTGTCCTAACATTTTGCTTCCAAGTCTTGTCTCCACGCCAGCCTTTTCCGCCAACACCTCTTCCGGTGGAACTTGCCTCACCATTGGAACTAAACTGCATATTAGGATCGTTGAACAGACCCTCAACGCCAGCCTTAACAATAGAACCAGCAGCAACAGAACCACTGACCAAAACGGTTCCCGCTGCGGCAACGCCAGGGACGGTTACCGTTCCGCCCGTGGGAAGTGCCAAAGCTATGCTGCCGCCAGCAAGGCCCGCAGATGTCCCGATGGTTATTACTTCCGTTGCAGCGCCCAAGACAACGGTAAGGATATGTCCGAACCCGCGTCCCCATGCCATTGCGTCCTGTTTCCCCATAAATGGCTCGCGCACAGGAGGTACATAGTCAGTTCCCAAACCAGTATCAAAACCACTGGTAATGGTAAGGTCATTATACAGATTTGAAAGCGGCCCCATTGCATCGTCATATATGGCCGTTCCAGTACCTTGTAAAAAGGCCCCAATGTTTCCAAGCCAACCCAGTAGAATTTTCTGCTGTTCCAGTTCTACACTCTGTTGGGCCTCGATTCTCTTCGTTTCCGCATCGCACACGCGGCGAACAAAATCTTTGGCAGCCTCCGCAAGGTTCGAAAAATGGCTGGGGACAGATATAGTCTGCCCGGCGGCATTGGTAAACGGAATCCGGGAATCCGCTACCACACCATTGACCACCGAGTTGGAATAGCTTGTGGACACGCTTCCGGCAGCCGCCGCCGCGCCACCCGCATAGGAGCCGATTTTTTGACGGACGGCAGTGTTGGTGTACGATTTCTTGACCGCTGACGATGTGTTCGCCACCGTCTTTGTTGTCGTGCCTGTGACAGCAGACTTGACTGCATTTACCGCGGAGGAAACAGCCGATGAAACCTTGTTGGCTACGTTGCTCACAAAGTTCTTTACGGAGTTGACCGCGTTCGTAACGCCGTTTTTGATGCTGTCCCAAATGGAATGCCCGCTGGGGTCGGCGTAGTTCACGGGGTTGTTGTGGGCATAGGCGTACCGGTTCTGTGAAAGCGCGTTCGTCAGCACGCCGGAGAAGCTGTCCTGTGTGATGAAGCCGCCGTTCTGCGGGGCGTAATACCGCGCGCGCAGATACTGCAGGCCCGTGAACGGGTTCTGTTCCTCGCCGTTGTACCCATAGAACGGAGCCTGGATGCCGAATTCATCGGCATTGATGTAGCCGTATGCATCGTAGGCGTATTCCTGTGTGACAGCGCCGTCCTTTAACAATTGTACCACGCTGCCGCGCCCGTCGTAAAGATAGGTTTCGCTTTCGCCCTCATGGTCCGCATACAGGCGCTGCTGCCCATACACAAAGGACGTGTCGCTGTTGTAGCGGCTGCCCAGCGTCAGCACCTCGGTGTTTTCCCGGTTCACGTCGTTGACATAGTACATCAGGTCATAGGCCGGGATGAAGTGCGTGGGGCCGTTGCCCGTATTGGGCACCTTGGCGGTCTCGATGATCTGCCGCGCGTCGGCGTCCGTTACGCCCAGCCGCTCCAGCATTTCAATGTCCATATCCGTAAAGCCGAGCTTCAGCAGTTTCTTGATGGCCCAATCGGAGATAGCCGTGTTGTTTCCGCTGCCGCTGCCATTCCCGTTGTTGCCCGGCTTTCCGTTTCCGTTGTTGGTGTTGCCGTTCCCGCCGTGGTCGTTGTCCGCGCCGCCGTTGTTGGTGTAATCGCCGTTGGCGTTGCCCACACCGTAGGTGGAAGCCTCGCCGGACGCTTCGTCCTCACCGCCGAACAGGCCCGTAAACCAATCCACCACGCCCTGCCAGAAGCCCGGTCCTTCTTCAGCCTCCGCGGGCGTATTTTCCGCTGCCGCATTGGCCTGCTTGGGATTTTTCGGCCCCTCCGGTGCATCGGGGATGCAGTTCCAGTGGCCGTTGTTCCAGTAGCCCGGCAGATGGGGGAACTTGTTCAGGTGGCGGTCGATCATCTTGAACTCAAGGCCGTACGAGCGGTCGCCAAGGCCGTCGTACAGCACGCTCATCAGCAGGCTGCCGCCCTCGCGCACCGCCAGCAGGCGGCTTTCCGTGTCATAGATGTATTCGTATACGCCCTCGCCGGATTCCACGGACGTCATATTCCCGTCCGCGTCCCAGGTGTAGGCCGTGACGGATGCGCCGCCGGTTCTCTGCAGCCGGTCGGCTTCATCATACACAAATACGGTGGTCCCGTTCGGCCCCTCCTCCTTGATGCGGTTGCCCGCGCCGTCGTAGGTATAGGCAACGGTCTGCCCGTTTTCCGTGGCCGTGGCAAGCTCGCCGCGCTGCGTATAGGTATAGCTGCGCCCGGCGCTCCGCTCGCCCTGTGTCACGGTCTCGGTGGCGATGTATCCCGTGGCGTCGTAGGTGTAGCTGAATTCAGAAACCACAGCGCCGGAGGCGTCGCGGTTCGTCAGCCGGACCACACGGCCCGCAAGGTCGTATTCGGCGGTGGTGACGCTTCCGTCCGCGCGCGCGACCTTCGTCACGCTGCCCTGGGCGTCGTATTCATACACCGTTTCGCCGCCGTCCCGGCCGGTCACTTTCACCATGCGGCCCAGCGCGTCGTATTCGTAACCCACGGTTTTGCCGTCCGGGTAGGTGATGGCGCTGATCCCGCCGTTTTCGTTGTAGGCATAGCTTACCGTGGCGCTGAACGCGTTGGTATAGGAAACCAGCCGCCCGTTCGCGTCATAGGTATAGGTGCTGTCGCCCGTGGCGTCCCGCATGGAGACAAGGTTTCCGTCCGGGCTGTAGGAATAGAGCACATCCGCCTCACCGGTACTGTAGCTCTTTTGGACGAGCGCGTCAAGGGCGTCGTAATCGTAGGTGATGGATTTTCCGCTGGGCAGCTGAGCGCCCACCCGGTTGCCCACTTCGTTGTAGGTGTTCTGCGTGGTTTCGCCTTTGGCGTTGGTGGTGGAAACGAGCTGTCCGGCCAGGTCATAGGCATAGGCCGTGGTCTTGCCCTCGCCGTCCGTGCGGGTGACAAGGTTGCCCACGCTGTCGTAGCCGTAGCTTGTGGTGACGCCCGTGCCGTCCGTCACGCTGGTAAGACGGTCCAGCGCGTCGTAGGCATATTGCGTGGCGCGGCTCTCCGCGTCCTTCACCAGCGTCACGTTGCCCATGCTGTCGTATTCGTACTGCGTGGCGGCGTTCAGCGGGTCCAGAACCTGCGTAACGCGGCCATTGAGGTCATAGGTATACTGCACGCTCGCGCCCCCGGCGTCGGTCGCCTTCAGAACACGGTCCATGCTGTCGTACTGGAAGCTGGTGGTCTGGCCCAGCGCGTCCGTGATGCCCGTCATGTTGCCGTTGGCGTCGTAGGACATCGTGGTGGTGCGGCCCTGCGGCTCGGTGATCTGCGTCAGGTTGCCCATCACGTCATAGACATACTGCGTCATTGTGCCCGCAGGGTCCAGCCTGGAGGCAATGCGGTCCAGCGCGTCGTAGGTGTATTTTTCCGCGTTGCCCTCCGGCGAAACAAGCTCGGCAAGGTTGCCGTTTGCGTCGTAGGACATGCCTGTCACGCCCAGGTTTGCGTCCGTGATGCCCGTGACGCGGTGCATGGCGTCATAGGCATAGGCGGTCACGCGGCCCAGCGCGTCGGTTTCGCTGGCAAGGTTGCCCCTGTCGTCGTAAGCATACGTCAGGCTGCGGCCCTCCGGCCCTGTGAGGCCCGTCACGCGGCCCAGCACGTCGTAAGCGTAGCCGTACTGTGCGCCGCTGGCAAGCGTCTTTTTCACAAGGCGGTTCATACGGTCCGGCTCCCACTGCGTCACATTGCCCAGCGGGTCGGTTTCAGAAGTGCGGAAGCCCGAATGGTTGTAGGTATAGGCATAGGTCTCGCCATTGGGCAGCGTGGCGGAAATGAGGTTGCCCACGGCGTCGTAAGCGTATTCGGTGACATAGCCCATAGGGTCGCGCTGTTTGGTAACGCGGCTGAGGGCGTCATACAGATACTGTATCTCGCCGCCGTCCGGGTTCACCTGCCCGATGACGTTGCCCAGCGCGTCGTAGCTGTTCTGCGTCAGGTTGCCGTTTCCGTCGGTATAGCCCGTCACGCGGTTCAGCACGTCGTAATCGAATTTCAGCGCGCTGCCGTCGGCGTTTTCCTGACGCGTCAGATTTTCGTTTTCATCGTAGAAATATTTTGTGACGGCGCCCAGCGGATCGGTCACGCTGGTGAGCTGGCCGATCTTGTCGTAGGTGTACCTCCACTGGCGCAGAGAGGCGTCCTCGCTCTGCAGCAGATTACCGTTGAGGTCATAGGTATAGGTGGTCACCTTTCCCTCCGGGTCCCGGATGGAAGTGACGTTGCCCGCGGCGTCGTAGGCATATTCCGTTACATTGCCGTCAAACTCCTGCACCGAGACGAGGTTTCCCGCGTTGTCGTAGGTATAGCGGGTGGTCTGGCCCAGCGCGTCCGTAGCTGTCAGCGGCAGGCCCACTGCATTGTAGGTATAGGTGTAGGAAAGCCCGGCGTTGTTGGTCTCCTTCGTGACATTGCCCAGCACGTCGTATTCGTATTCCGTAACAAGGCCGTCCGCGTCCTCCATGCGGATAAGCCGGCCGCCCCTGTTGTAGGCGTACTGTGTGGAGGAGCCGTCCGGCAGCGTCTCTTTGATGAGATTGCCCGCGGCGTCGTATTCCATGGTGTATTTCTGGCCCAGCGCGTCGATGATTTCAACAGGCAGGCCGCGCCCATTCAGCCTGTAGCGGGTGGCGTTGCCCAGTGCGTCGTGAATCTCCGCCAGACGGCCCGCCGCGTCATATACATACAGCGTCTGCGCGCCCGTGGGGTCCTTCGTCAGCGTCACGTTGTTTTTGTTGTCAAAAGCGCTCGTCCACACGCTGCCTCTGGGGTCCGTCTGCTGCGTCACATTGCCGTTTGCGTCGTAGACGTAGCCGATGGACGCGCCGTTCTCATTGGTGACGGTAAGAGGGCTGCCCACGGCGTTGTACGTCAGGGAAGAAACGCCCTCCATGGCATCCGTCATCTGAGAAACACGGCCCAGCGCGTCATAGGCATAGGAAACAGTCCCGCCGCCCGGCAGGATGGTTTTTACGGTGCGGCCATTGGCATCGCGCTCATACTGCACGGTGCGCCCGGCGCTGTCCGCCACGCTCAGCTCGTTGCCGTTTGCGTCGTAGGCAAAGGTGGTGACAAGGCCCAGCAGGTCGGTATATTGCGCCAGACGGCCCATCGCGTCGTATTCCAGCAGCATGCTGCTGCCGTCCGGACAGGTCTGCTTTGTGGGCAGGCCCACAGCATTGTATTCGTATGCGGTCACGTTGCCCAGCGGATCAATGGTTTTTGCGATTTGGCCTGTGGCGTAGTCGTATTCCACAGACGTCACGCCGCCGTCGGGCGCTGTGATGGAGGTTTGGTTGCCCAGCGCGTCGTAGGCATACGTGGTGGTATACCCGTCGGCGTCCGTGCTGGTGAGCATACGGCTCATGGCGTCGTAGGTAAAGGCGAGGGTGTTGCCGAGAGGATCGGTCTCAGAGAGCTTGTTGCCTAGCGCGTCAAAGGTATAGGCCCAGGCGCTGCCCTCCGCGTCCGTGATGGACGTCATGTTGTCGTTGGCGTCGTAGCCGAAATCAAGGCGGTTGCCGTTGGGGTCGATGGTGGCCACGACACGGCCCGCGGCGTCGTAGATGTATTCGGTGTACGCGCCGTCCGCCGCCTGTTCGCCCACGGTGCGTCCGGCTGCGTCGAACACCGTTTTCGAGGTGTTGCCCAGCGGGTCGGTAACAGAGGTCCGGCGGCCCATGGCGTCGTAGCCAAAGGTGTACACGCTGCCCGCCGCATCCGTCATTTTAACGAGCAGTGCGCCGTCGTATTCAAACGTGGCCGTACCGCCCATGGCGTCCGTCATCGTAATGGGATTGTGGTTTGCGTCGTAAGTAAAGGTGTTCTGTGTGCCGTCATTGTAGATGACAGCCGTCATGTCGCCTGCTTCGTTGTATTCGTAGCGCGTGGTTTTGCCCGCGTAATCGGTGAAAGACGCAGGCTTGTTCTGCGCGTTGTAGGTATAGGTTTGGCTTGCGCCGTCGAAGCGGGTCTGTTTCGTGAGATTTCCCGCCGCGTCGTATTCATAGGCAGTGCGGTTGCCCAGCTTGTCCACAAAGGCGGAACGCTGGTTGCCTGCATCGTATTCAAAGCTTTCGGCTGTGCCGTCAGGATATTCGATGCGCGTGGTACGGTGCTGACCGTCATAGTGGTACACCGTGATATTGCCCGCCGCATCGGTGGCAATGGTTTTGCCGTCCTCATAGGCCAGCTTTGAAACGCCGCCGTTGCCGTCCGTCTGCTCCACCACACGGCCCTTTTCGTCGTAGACATTCACGACCATCGCCGTGCCGTTGGCATCGACCCAGCTCGTCATGCGGTGCGCTGCATCGTAGATATATTTTGTTTCATTGCCCAGCGCGTCGAAATAGCTGACAAGGTTTCCGGCGTCATCATAGGCATAGCGAACAAGCCCGCCATCCGGCAGGGTAACGGAGCCGATCATGCCGTTTTCGTTCAGCGCAATGGCAAACGTCTTGCCCGAGGGCGTGGTAATGCCTGTCAGGTTGTAGGCGGCGTCATAGGACAATGCGGTGGTGAAGCCGTTGATGTCTGTGATGGACGCCAGAAGGCCCCAGGAATTGAACCGGCGCACTGTGCCGTCCCGGCTCGTGATCTCGTATTCGAAGACGTCAAAGGTCTGGACGTCCGGGTCTTCTTCCGTACCGAAATCTTCGGTGACTTCGCCTGTTTTGATGCGGGAAAGGGACAGGCCGTACCCGGCAGGACCTGTAAAGCCACCGCTCCCGTCCGGCGTAAAGGGCAGGATGCTGCCGTCGCCGCGCCGGTATGCGATGGAGCCGTCCGCAAGCTGCGACAGGGCCTCGTCATATTCAAAGCTCCAGCCACGCCCAAACATGGAATGGATGCTTGCGCCCACGGAGTTGTAGGTGCGGCTGATGGAGAATTGACCGCCAAGATCGGTGACGGCGGCGTCTTGTGCAGCAAGATAGAAGTTGCCTGTATTGAGGTTGATGGGTTCGAACCCGAATTCGCAATGCAGGCCGCGGCCATTTAGCATACTGTCAATAACTATTTTGTCATCATCTGTTAATTCGGGCGGATTATATGGTTCATTTGTTTTTGGGTTGCGGATGAACAGCGTGTTGTTTTCCACCAGCAGCCTGTCCACAACACGGTTGTCACGGGCGAGCTGGTCGTAATCCACGCCGTAATAGTTGGCGATCTTCGTCAGCGTATCGAACTGTTTGACCTTGTAGATCAGGAATGGTTCACTGGTGACGGCCTTTCCTGTAACGCCGTCCTTGGTGGGGGTGGCGGACAGGGTGTACACAGTATCATAGTCAAAATCGACGAACGGCACGACTGTCTGCCAGTTGGACAGACGGCGGCTGTACTTCGTGGCGCCGTCCGGGAACAGGTTCTGGAACAGCGTGCTGTTGGGATACAGGAACTTGTTGCCCAGCTCCATGCTGCCCGCGTAATTTTTGCTTTCGGCGTTCAGCTTGTATTCCAGCGTCGCGCCGGGCGTGGCGATGCCGTCCCAGAACGCGCCGTAGAATTCGATTTTACCGGAACGGTCGGTGGCGTTGATGGGGCGCAGGTTGATGGTGGTGTCATCCAGCGGATAGTTGCGGTCCACATCGCCCACTTCGTACCACTTGATCTCGATGCTGGGCGGTACGTCCGGATTACGACCAGTATTATAGAACAGCCCACCCGGCGTAAGCATATTTTCGGGACTTGCCATTAGCATGAGGCCATAGTTAGGAGAGATTCCTTTCTGCCAATTGTTAACGGTTTCAGTAATGTCGACTCGGTGATAACCTACGTTTCCTTTGAAACTCCCGATAAACTCCTTTTCAACAGATTCAACGAATCCCCAATGTCCGGTATCCACATGGGCATCCACGTCATCAAATGTGCATCGTGTATTAAGTTGGTAGACTTCAAAGTCGGTTGCTCCATTAGACAAGTCTTCGTACTCATACAAAATCAATTCAGCACTTTCGATTTCAGCATCTTCAGTTAAATTATCAAACATGCTATCAAAATGCAGTAAGGTACGATTTATCTGCCATGTTGAGAAATTATCTTCGGGGTAACCGGCCCAAGTTTTATATGCATATCCTACGACAGAACTACCACGACTATTGTAGTAATAGGAAGGGGCCACTGTGAAAAAAGAGGCAGCCGCCTTTTCCGTGTTGACGATGCTGGGGTCAAGGATAACGGGATAGGCACGTTCCGGTGCGGAAAGCCACGCCGCATCGGCAGACACGGTGACGATCCGCTGGCCGTCCTTCTCTTCCAGAGCAACAGAGACGGCGTAGCTCATCTGGCCCGCCGCATCCGTCATGTAGGGAGCGGAGAGATGAAACACAGGTTTGTCGCTGCCGGGCTGGAACAGGTACAGAACGCCGTCGATCATGCGCGCGTCCAGGCCGGGCGCGTCCAGAAGATAACGGAAGGTGCTATGCTCCGACGGCGCGTTGAGGATGATGTCTTCTTTCACCATCAATTCCTGTGCAGTATACTGCACATCAACGCCTGGGAACACTTCATTGTACCGCACGGCGTTTTCAAGAGAGGACGGATGTGTGAAATCACCTTCCAGCGGGACAAGACGCATGGAAGCGCCGCCCAACGTTACACAGAGGCCGTCTCCCGGCGCGAACTCCACAGGCAGGGAAAGCGCCAGATCGTTCGCGGCGTTTTCATAGGTCGGCACACCGTTTTTGTCCTCCACAACGAGTGTATTGTCGATGGCGTGTTCCTGACCGTTTTCATCCACATATGTATTGGGGACCGGGCTGATGACTGTGATATATTCTTTGCGCGCGGCAGAACCGCGTGCGGCGCTGAAAAGGTTGGAGGACGGCGCGGAAAATACACGCGCGTACTCCGACACTTCCACCGGAACGCCGTATTTTTCCGCATAGGGGTCATATTTCTCACGCAGTATCGGCGCACGAAGCTCCACCGGCGGTTCTTCCGGTGTTTCTTCTGCCGCCGACGCTGCCTTTGAACTGCTATTATCTTCTTCCGGTCCGGTTCCGCTTGCGCTCTCGGAAGCATCCGCAGATTCCGGAGCCGGGGAAGAATCGGACGAAGAACTGCTGTCTGGTATTTCTTCCGGCGCAGAAGCAGAAGAACTGTCCGGCGCTTCTGTCGGCGCGCTTTCCGGAACGCCGGATGAAGCGGGCGGTGCGGATTCCGCCGGAGTGCTGTCCGGCGTGGACGCTGATGCGCCGCCAGATTCGTCAGCCGCCTGCTGCTGCGCTTCATAGTCCACAGGCTCCGGCTGCTCCAGCGGTGCTGAAACAGGGATGCGCGGTACAGGTGCTTCAGCTGCAAATGCCTGTACCGGTACGCTTGTGAAAAGCATGCTCAATACAAGTATAATGCTTAAAATTTGTCGTAAATGTTGTGCTGTCTTTTTCATAATCATGACCCTACCTGTCACTTATAGATTTACTCCTTGATTCATGGAGCTCGCCTTGGGCAAGTGGCTTGTTATTGCCTGAACCGTAAAGCTAGATCTTGAAAGACGCCAAATAAACGAAAAATATCTGCAGTGGATCTTATTTGGGGGTTAACTTTACGCTCTTTTTGGAATGGTGCTTAAGTTACAATGTCCCAAATTCTCGCCTCCCGAAATGAATTTGTTTTGCGACAGTTGCCTGATGATGAGGTGATCGCAATTTTGTGGTTTTAGTATACAGCATACAAATATGAATGGAACGGGTTATGTAGAAGAGGGCGTTTTTTATGTAGATGTGGTTATTAGACCTTGCTTGAAAATTGTTAGCATACCTTAATCGATGGGGGATTTACGCCATACCTTGCTGATTTTGCATGGTATATCCTCAGAATTTCTGCGTCAAGCACTTTGCGGTTTGCATACTGCAAATTTTCAAACAAGGTCTAGTTATGGTCATCTAAAAAAGCGGCGCTTTCGCGATTCAGCACAGAATCGCGAAAGCGCCGCTTTTTTTAATGAGGAGTCTCAAAGCCGTTTGTTTTGGATTCGGTGGATGCAAGGAATGCGTCCGAAAAGCAATTGGAAGGTAACAACGATAATTCCTGTACCTATAAAATAAGAAACGGAAAACGCTGATAAGAAATAAAAAGCAAGATAAAGAATAATGCTGCACATACAAATCAGTCTTGAATTTTTTCGGTGATGTGACAGCTCACTGCTATTCAAAGGTTTTCTGGAATCTTCCACTGGAGAAAAAAGCCATACAATAAGAAAACAGGGAATCATTAGAAAATTAATTACCCGGCATATATCAGAAGCGGCATAATTCATTGGAAGGTATAGGACAATTGCAAAAATGAATAATGAAGAGATAAAGCAGCGAAAGCGCGTGGAAAAGTGGAGGCCACCGGCATATATGCGAAGGGGAATATGGATTATAAGAAAAAATATTGCGGATGGAAGCAGCTTGAATAATATACTGAGAATCAAGAAGATACTCCAAACAATTGTACTATATAACAAGTTGGATAAACCATATTCATAAATTTCACGGTTTTCAGAAGAAATGACCCCTAATTTCACCGCTTGGCTGACAACATGCTTTATCATTATGTGATCCTCCTGTTTCACGCAGGACTGCATGGAGACGGCTGTACTGTTTTCTAAAAATTAACAGGCAAGTAAGAACCTGCCTGTTAATAATGGGTATTAGATTATTTGTGACGCTTAAGAGAGTTGAGCGATTTTGGAGGCGCAGGCTGGTAGCTGGGGCCGCTGCACGTCACATTGATATTAGTGAGTGCATAAAAAAAACCGGCGCTCATGAGTGCAGAAAGAAATAGTTTTTGCAGTAACAACGAGATTCGCTTCATAATCAATTCCTCCTATAATTAAGATGGTATTTATATTATACAACAAATGAAGACAAGTGGACGAGGTTATGTAGAAGAGGACGTTTTTTATGTAGATGTGGTTATTGGAAAGGCGATTTGGAGCTAAAAAGCGGACGGATAGATGTCACAGAAGGGATTTTCTGCATCGGAGAACATTCTTCAAGATGAGGTAAATAAAATGTTCAAGGTGAACTTGTTGTCAGAATAACTGATTTCGGTAGCGCCATTATATTTTTCTACAGCTTGCTTGATATTGGACAACCCGAATCCGTGATGCATGCTGTCATTTTTGGTTGTTTGAATTTTTCCGTCAATCTCTTTTACAGAAGAAATCTTGTCATTAACGATTTGGATGAAGATAATTTGGTTCATTTTCTGTATAGAAAGATGAATTTCGGCAGATCTGTTTACGTTGCGAACATATTGGCACTCACGAATTGCATTTTCTAATGCGTTAGAAAATATGGTGCAGATGTCCTGGTATGAAATAAAATCAAATTCGGAATAGTAGATTTCGGATTTGAATATTATACCATGATTTTGACATTGTTGGGCGGAGTCTATCAATATGCAGCGCAATACATCACAGGAAATGGCACTGAAGTCTTCAGACACAGACAAATTGCAAAGAGTATCGTCGATATACTTGGAAAACGCTTGATTTGTCGCGGCATCAGGAGTGCAGCACGCAAGTTCTTGAAGGACGCGTAACTGATGCTTAAAATCATGGATAAGCGCGTTTGTAGCGTTAATATGATTTTTTTGCTGCAAAATCAGCGTTTCTTTCATTTTGTTTTGTAATTCCATTTCAGCAATTTGAGAACGGTACTCAAACTTCTTTCTTGAATCGTAATCGGTAAAGAAGACAACGTAGTTGATGACTAAAAGTGAAAATACGATCAGCAGGCTGCTTACGAGCATTGTGTTGGACAAATTTGCGGTTTTACTGGTGAAAATAACATAGTAAACGATAACAATACTAAGAATTGGTAATGGAAGAAATGAAATGTTAATACGATTGGCGTCAGATGAAAGCGGCTTCATCTTTTTTGAAAGCAGAAATTTGGCTATTATAGAAAAGATGAAATAGACGCCAGTACTGATAAAAGAAAAAGAAACGCTTTGTATTGTAGTGTTAACAATAGTAAATACATCCGTTTGGTCAAGTGCAGAGATAATTGCCAAAGGAATAAACTCGCACCCGATAATGATCGAATCCGCGATAAGCCCTGCGAATATTAAGCGGGTAACCGATCCCGAAAACAGACAGACGATCATTATTGCGGCAATTGTAAGAGAAGTAATGGTATTTATAAGCGGTTCCTTGAATCCATTTATAAATGCAAGCAATGCGGCATGAGCGGCAATAATAGCCAGTTTGACGGCAAAAGACTGAAACCGGGGCGTAAAAAGACCCGACAGAAAGAGATACATGATCAGAAAATTCGTGAAACACTGAATAAATGCTAATAACACATCAATCAAATCCGAGCCTCCATGAATTGCATAATACCTTTTTTGAAATCCACCGAAAAATTTCGCGCAAGAGGTATTTGTTTTCCGTTGGTGAGATGAATTCTGTTTTGTTCGATTTTTTCAACTTGAGAGAGTTGTACGACATAACATTTATGCGTGAATTTGAATTTTTCAGGATCTAATTTAGAATACAGCTTTTGGAGCGTTTCGTATGTATGAATTGAAATGCCGGTGCTCAAAACGATATTGCGCTGACGCGACAGGCTTTCGATATATAGAATTTTTGAGACTGGGACAAAGATGTCGGCAAAGTTTGACTTCACTGAAATCCGCTTTTCCTGGAAATCCAGTTTTGAATAACACGCGTCTAACGTATTAAAAACGTCAGACTTTGAAACTGGCTTCAATAAAAAACGAATAGGCTCAGCCTCATATCCGTGAATAAGCTGGTTCTGAAGAGAAGAACATATTACAATGAGTGTATTGATCCCGCCCATTCGTAGTTGTTTGGCCCATTCGATTCCACGGTTTTTTCCTTCAAACCGAATATCAAGAAATATTACATCGAAATCGGAGGGAGAGAGGTCGGGAGAATCTAAGGACAGAAATTCGCAGATTTGAATATCTTTATTGCGTTGTATTGAATATGTAACGATTTTTTCCTTAAGTTCTGTAATGAAAAGATGGTCATCATCACAAATCGCAACTCGCACGTTGTTACCCCCTTACAACGTTTTATCATATTCCTTCAAATCTTTGAGTACGGATAAAAGAAATGCTTTTTGGCGCGTTGAAAGGCGATTAAATTCTCCCTTGAGGGAATCTTCTTCAATCGTAATGCCGAGTACATAATCGGCGCTAAGATTTAGCGCTTTGATAATCGAAACAAAAGTTTCAATTTTAAAATTTGTTTTTTGCCCATTCTCGACTTTGCTTATAGTCTGAATGGAAAGGCCTGCTTTTTCTGCGAGAGCAGCCCTGGTTAGCTTTTGCCGTTTTCGTTCTTCAAGTAGGGTTTCTCCAATGTTGGAAAGCAATTTGTTGTATTGTTCCACAATATCCCTCGCTATATATTTGACGAAATTTTATATATTGCACTATATAATAGAAGTGTACCTGTTTTTATTTTCATATGAAAGCAACTGAAGTATAGGTGGAGTATACTGTAATATACAAACCTTGCTTTTTTATTCTATTTTTTTGCAAGAACGACATAAAAAAGGCCCTTATCGACATGAATTGCCCGATAAAGACCTTTTATATATAGAATTAAGCTGTTCGTCTATAATTCAATCAAGGGGAAGTTAGGCCGAAGCAGCGTGGAAGAAAACCGGGCAAACATTCTGCTGGAATGCTTGCCCGGTTTTTTTATGTGTATGTTATGCAATGCACAGATGCTATGGCACAACAGTAAATGGGTATAGCATTTGTATTCGAGCACCTCCGTGTGAACTGGTTCGAAAGACAAGTTCACATCAAACGGAGGATAGTATGGGATACAATCGTACAAAAGCTGAAGCAGAGTATAAGAGAGAATGGCGGGAAATGAAATTAGAAATGAGAAAGAAGGGGATGCCGCGAAAAAATATAAAGCTTGCAGCGAAGGCTTGCCGCCAGGCATTCAACAATGACCGCCGCTATTATGACAATACATTCACCCCTTCGAACGAAAAAATGCCTGATGAAGCTGATGCATATAGTTTTGACCGGCTCATACAGGATTGTCACAGCTATATACCGGAGGATCCATACGAAAAAGCATGCAGCTTGGAGGATCAAATCGAGGACTCGCGATTATGGCATTGGACGCAACGGCTTTCCGGAAGAGAGCGTGAAGTTGTGATGCTATTATGGGAGGGATATACGACATCAGAAATATCAGTTCTGCTAAGAATTAGTAAGCAGGGAGTTCGTAACCGACTCCGTGCAGCAAAGAAAAAGTATATAAATGAATAAAGCGAAAAGCAGAATCGGAACCATGCAATGGCTCCGATTCTGCTTTTTGTATATAAAAAATGGGAAATGTTATACAAAATGCTGAAATTCTCAGTAATTGAAAATTCATGGGGTTGAATCGGGCTTTTTCGTCGGCTAGACATTAGGAAGATAATTCCTGCGCCCTTTGAAAACAGAATATCCATCCTATACTGAACATTCTCTTCCAGCCGTAACCAGGGGTAACCCCAGGCCGGCAAGCGCGAATGGGATGCGCGAAGA
>JABLTT010018355.1_pt1 | contig 22265 bp, 17 predicted proteins | sample 7160061 | NCBI WGS metagenome assembly JABLTT01 (sample SAMN14651232, study PRJNA627086) | human gut metagenome | isolation source: feces | host: Homo sapiens
GAGGTCTCCCAGCAGCCGGGCACAAAATAGGGTTATGGTCGCATAAACTCTTTATCTTTGGCTTATTGGCTCTGTTTGCTTATGAGATAGGTGAAATTTCCATTAATAGCTTTTTTATCAATTATGTAGTGGAACAAGGCTGGATGAATGCCCGTGAAGCTTCATTGGTACTCTCATTCGGCGGGCTGGGCTTATTTATGCTGGGACGTTTTGCGGGCAGTTGGATTATGGGGCGTGTACGTGCGGAGAAAATGTTGCTGGTCTGCGCTACGGGAACGGTGGTGACTACTTTGGTGGTATTGCTTGATGTCGGTATGGTGTCATTGATAGCGTTGCTCTGCGGATATGCCTTCGAGGCTATTATGTTCCCCACGATTTTTGCCCTTTCTCTGAGAGGGCTGGGTAACCATACCAAGCGCGCTTCTTCTTTCCTGATGATGTCTCCGGTAGGCGGGGTAGTGGGGCCTTTGTTAATGGGACTTGTAGCAGATTACACAACAATGGTAATGGCATTTACCGTACCTTTGGCGGCTTATTGCGTAGTATGGTGCTATGCGCGCAAGATGTTGTCCGTGGCAGGAAAGGTACGATAAAGAGCTTGTCAATATAAGATATATCCGGCTACTCCTGCAAGTATTATCAGCAGGATAGGATGCATATTCCACTTCCAGGTTACTCCGAAAGCGGCCGCGAAGATTAGGATGCTCTTGTAATCTATGAAATTTTCCTTGTTCATCAGTAACAAGGCGGCAGCGGCAATCAGTGAGACAGACATCGGTAACAGTCCCGACATGGCTGCTTTGATGTATTTGTTATCCCTGCATTTTACGAAGAAATAAGAGATGAGCAGTACCAGTATGAACGAGGGCAGACAGACTGCCACCGTAGCCGCGATAGCTCCCCATATGCTTTGAGTAACGGTGTAGCCTACATAAGTGGCGCTGTTGATGCCGATAGGTCCCGGGGTCATTTGTGAGATGGCCACAACATCGGTAAATTGCTGGAGCGTGAGCCAGTGATAATGGTCTACTACTTCATATTGAATTAAGGAAAGCATGGCATAGCCGCCTCCGAATCCGAACATTCCGATTTTCAGATATACTAAAATTAATTGCCAGTAAATCATGCTTGTAGTTTTGTCAGTTTATCTTTTAACCATAATGTGTAAATCAGTCCGCCTGCAATTCCTGCCAGTACGATATATACGGGTGACAGACCGCATTGCCAAATAAGCAATGTGGCGATGGCGGGAAGTACCAGTTGCCGGTATTTCAGTTTCAAGGCGCGTGCGGCGGAAATACAGGGAAATACGATTAAAGCGACCACCGCCGGGCGGATGCCATTGAAGATGCGTATCATAGTCTGATTATCCTGAAAGTGCGCAAAGAACATGGCTATCAGCATCATAATGACGAAAGACGGAAGTATGGTAGCCAGGGCGCATACCAGACTGCCTTTTACCTTATGCAGTTTGTAGCCTACAAAGATGGATATGTTTACCGCAAATACTCCCGGTAGCGATTGGGTTAGTGCGAACATCTCCATGAAATCATCTTTAGTCATCCATTTTTTATTTACAATTTCCCGTTCAATAAGGGGTATCATGGCATAGCCGCCACCAATGGTAAACATACCGATTTTGGCAAATGTAAGGAATAGAATCAGGTACTTCATTTTCTTTCTTGTATCTATACTAAAAGAGTTGCAATATAGGGAAAAAATCCCGTTATTGCAACTCTTTCATGTCTTATGTAAAGATGGAATTACTTCATCTTATTAAGGTTCTCCTGTGCTTTGTCCGGTTCTATAGTCAAGGCTTTGGTGAACCATTCCTTTGCTATCTCGGTATCTCCCGACAGCCATGCCAATACGCCCAGGTTATTCCATGCACGGGGATCGTCTTTTACTCTTTCCATGTATTGTTCCGCACGGTCAAAGTCACCATAAACGATGTTGGCGGAAGCAGCGTTGATATTGGCTATAATATCTGCCGGATAGTTGGTAGCGGCTATTTCGTAGACTTCTTTATATTCTTTTGTTCCCGGTTGGAAATTTTTGGCTACACCGTACATTTCCTGCAAGTTCAGCATTTTGGGATTGGTATAAATCAACGTTGCGGCTTCGGAGTTACGTACTTCGCGTATTTCATAGTCGATAGCGATGGACAGACGACGCAGACGAGGATAATATTCATTCATCATGGCACGGTAAGAAGCGGCGCCCAGTCCCGATTTCAGTCTGGCCTCACGCACGTCGGGGTTGGTATATTTATTGATGATTTCCAATGCTTTTTCTGCATATACGGGCTTGTCTTCTTCGAGCATCTTAACAAGGCTCTCCCAATCTTCACCGGCAGAGGTCACGTTCAGTATGCTGTCCGGGAAGTGATAGCTTCCTCTCAGGTAAAGAGCAAAAGAGTCGGCGCGTTTTGTTGCCACACGGTCGTTGGTCTTGGCAGAGCCGTCGGGTGAAGCGTATCCGCATACGTTGATGGCTTTGAAAGTTACCAAATCGCCTTCAGTCAGCGGATTCAGCGTTTCTTTCAGCTTTTGGAGCTCGGCGGAGTTGTTTTTGAAGTCGGCTTTGAATTCCGTACCGCCTACTGCATATTCTATATACAGGGTATTTTGTTCCGAACGCACTTTCAGAGGTTCTTCTGTCGGAGTAAGGTAGGATACCATGCTCATGCAAGGCTCGCAGATGGAACCTTTTTGTGGCAACGGTTCTTCTTCCACTACAACCACCGGCTCTATTACCTGAATCTCGGGTAAATCCAGCAGACAGCCGTATTTCTTTCTTCCTTCCTGCAATATCCACATATCCGCTTGGCTCATCCATTCTTCGTAGGGAATGCGTACGGTATAGTCCACCAGGTTCCGGCGGTCGGCAGACTTACCTTTGATGACGGTATAAGGCGCGTTGTAATATCCTTTCTTGGCAAGCTTACGGTCTTTGTGACGCATCTTGAACTTGCTCTTTCCGGTCACAACAACGGGCGGCAAGGTCTTGTAGTTCTTTCCGGCAAACAATACCGGAGTAAAAGCGTAAGATTGGGTACTGTTCACTTTTACAGCTTCCATATTAAACTTAAAGTCCAATGTCAGCGTATCGTTTTCCAAGGTCAATGCCGGTTTGGTGACTTTTACTTCACCTGCCATCGCGGCCAATGGCAGCATGGCAAACAGCAGGCAATATATTTTTTTCATATTCTTCTTGTTTTAGTTGATGAATTTAGAGTGATTGGGTTTCTACCGTTTTGTATTTACGCTTGTACTTCGGTCCGAAAGTGAAGTTGATACCCAGATTTACGTTGACGGCAGCACGGCTGATAGGAGCGTAGTAGGCCGGTTCGTATTTACACATGGGAACATCTGCGCCGATGAAGAAGTTGAAACCGCGCGGGTGGAAATTCAACATGATGCCGGCGTCGGAACCGAAGTTGGACAGAGCGTAGTTTACCGATGCTTCAAACCAAGAAAGGGGAGCGACATTGGCAGAAACGCGTGCTTCTGTCCACGAGTGCTTACCTTGCATGCGGGTGGTGGAGAGGAAACCGAAGTTCAGACGGTCGTAAGCGGGCAGAGTGTATTGAGCGCCCAGGTGCAGGGTAGCCGCAAGGGCGGTGGTACGCTTCATTCCTTCGCCCACTTTATCGAACTTTGCCAAGTCCGCCAGGTCGTCTACCAGTTCGTCTACTTGGGTATCCAGTTTTTTGTTATTGTTGCTTCCATCGTCTTTTACGGAGATTTCGCTAAAGCCGTCGAACGTAAAGTCTTTGCTCATTGTGCCTTTGGTGGTATTCTTCCATGATATGAAACCGAGGTCGAGCAAGGAAGCGGAGAATGTCCATTCATCGTTCAACTTGTAAGTCGCTCCCAAATCGATAGCCATACCGAAGCCTGTGGGACCGAGGTTGTCTGTATCGAAATCCAAATCATCGTAAGAAATCTGTCCGTCGGTACCTTCTTTCAAAGTTTGTGTTCTGTCTCCGTTGGCATCCAAGATATAGTCGTCTTCCTGATAGTTGCCGGTTTCGCCTTTGGTGGGTACAATAAGACCTTTGGCAGACATATATAGTTCGGCATTCTTCGGAGTGATGGTCCATTTGTCCTGAGAGGCAAGGATGTTCAGCTCGTCGATGTGCATGGTTGCTTTCGCCAATCCCACGAGTGCCTTTACTTTGGCGCCTACTGTCAGGCGTTCGTTGATTTCGCGTGCGTGGCCGAAAGCGATTTCCGCATAGTTGGTAGATACGATATTCAGGTTCTTCACATTGTAGCTGCTTCCTGTTTCGCTGGCTACTCCGTTTTTCATGAACTTAAAGAGTTCATCGGGCATGAAGAAGTTAGTGTTTGACTTAACGGAAATACCGAGCGTATTGAAACCGCCCCAGGCATGAAAACCTAAGGAAAGGATTGATTCGTCTACATTGACGCCTACTTTCAGTCTTTTGGGCAGCCCTTTCAGGAATTCGGCGCTACTGACTTCTTCGTTCATAAATGTAGTGAGGTCACCGTTGGCTTTCTTGAAGATAAAGTCACCTACACCACCTGTGGATTGCGCTCCGATGGTAAGATTTCCCAAGCCGGGAAGGCTGACATAGCCACGTTCGCCCATGAAGGCGGGATTTAGTTCGTGACGGTAGGTGCTTCCTTCCAGAAAATAGGTTGAACGGCTGTTCTGTGTCTGTGCCATTGCGTCACTGATTGCAAGTGTCGCTACTGCTCCGGACAGTATAATCGCTAAAACATTTGTTTTCATTCGTTTCGTTATATATGATTGTTGAATCTTTTGTTTGTATCGCATGAAATATATTTCTATTAGTTCAAATCAACTTTGATACCGTTAGGTATTTTGAGTTTCATGTCTGTAAGCTGTAACCATTGTGTACTTAATAACTGAACGTCGGTTGCTTGTCCCGGTACGGCTGTAACTTTCAGCTTCAGACCGTCCAACTTGCTGATAGCGCCTTCTGCAGTTTCGTTCAAGTTGATATTGAGCGTACTTGAAACTTCGGCTTTACCGTCTTTGCTTTCCGTGATGGTTCCTTCTACGGTCACGTCAATGTCTTTTATTACGTTTCCATTGGCATCCAGTGCGCTTACATTTTCGTTTTTGATTTCCATTGCCAAAGGAATGGTGTTGACAGCGTTGATAGAGAGAATGGCTTTCTTGATGTCTACATCTTCAAGGTCGAGGTCGAAATTGTCGATGGTTTCATCATATACGATTTTCAGGTTGCTGCCGAAGTTGAGGGGAACATCAATATCATAACTGCTATTTAAAATGTATTTTTGTCCTAATTCCACATTGTAATAATCGTCAGATTTTACAGTCGGTTCCAAATCCACTGTTATGTAGTCGGGTATGGTTTCGATTATGTCATTCAAATTGGGTACAACAACATTGGTAGCTCCTTCAATTGCGGTTGCAACACGTGTTAAAGAAATTGTTTGTTGGTTATCTCCACTTGGTTTTAAAATTATAGGATTGCCACCATTACCACTACCTATCTTTACGACTTTGGTTACTTGGCCGTTTTTGTATCCGGTCATAACTCCATCCATCTCAATATTCGTTTGCAACGGGTTGTTGGCTTTGAATGAGAAGATAGGATTGGTAATATCTAATTTTACCTCATCATCTTGCAGGAAGTCAGGAAGATTGGTTAATTCTACATTGGTAGGCTCCACATTCATTTCTGGCTTGATAGTTCCGAGAACATTATTAACAGTCATTGCTGCAAGAATAGCTGTAGGGCTGATATTTAAAGAACCACTTCCTTGAGCCTCATGTACAATTACATTTGTCTTTACTGTTATCTTTTGATTTTCTATTCTGATAATTCTGTCACCATTTTCTTCTTGAACTTTATTTCCTTCACCATATTTATTCCCAAATACATATTTGGTGATATACAAGTCTTTTGTGAAATTTGAGCCGTGAGGAATAACTTCACCACTAATAGTAAGTGTTTGACCATTTAGCCCGTTTTGCCCTTCTTTAAACTGTATAAAGTCAGGAAATATAATTGTCATATTCTCAATAGTGACATCGCTGTAGGATATATTACCGGTTGTTTCAATTTTAAAATTTAGTGTTAATTTTGTTGGCGTATTGGCCGTTAAAGCACCAATTTCTATAACAGCATTATCAATTTCATGAGCTTCAGTTTCAATTTTACCTTCGGATTCCTTATCGGATACCGAAACGTCTATTTTTGAGGGGTAGTTTGCATTACTGATTACTTCAATCAAATTAATCGGATTCTCGGAGTCATTAACCGTGACTAAATTTACCGATGTATTTGTCTCATCAATATTATCCGATTTCAATAAATGGTATTCTCCATTCTCTAATACCTGTAAATCATCTCCTTCTTCAATCTCAATGATTTTATCCAGTGTAATCTTCTCCGTATATCCCACAGGAATCGCCAAATGTTCGCCACCGGCACTGATTGTCATGTCGATATCCTTGTTCAAGTCATAACTGTTATCGATACACGATGTAGTTATTCCTAACGATGTTAATAATAAGGCCACGGCTATAAGCGGTCTTTTCTTTGCGTTTAGAATCATAATTTTATTGTTTATAATTGTTTTGTTGTTTATTTATATTCAATATATGGAAAAATAGAACAGATAAAAGGTATTTCAGGCTATCTTCTAAAATCTGCGCAAATGTATGAATTTTATTTAATTAATAGCTGATAAGCCGTTAAAAAATAAGTTGGTAAGTGAAATAAGGTTGCTTATTTGCTTTAGGGACAAAATCGTTACGCTGAAAATCGTTCATGTCTTTAATAAGAAGAGACATTGCCAATATTTATTCGTTCCACCATGGTGGAACAGAAACTTCCCCATGATGGAACAAAAGTTTCTCCACGGTGGAACGAAAACTTTTCCATGGTGGAACGAATAAGCGTTAGTAGCCCAACCTCTTAAACAAAGAAACGGATTGTACTGAGATATGCGAATCAGGAGTGAAAGGAGTTAGAGAAGTTATCAGTCCGCAGGTGGCGGGCTTGGGAGTTAAAGCCGATACTGAGATAGTGTAACTTTTATATTTTTTGTTTATCAGTGTACTATGGTTTTATGTAGGAAACATAAATCATGGCATGTAAAATCTTTATTCTTAAAACTGCTTAAAAAGTGCTTAAGTCGTAAAGTTTAATATTTATCTTTGAACATTCGAAAATATTAAACCGCCAATACAGGATGATACAGATTATACAACTACAAGGAACGGACAAGCGGCTATATGAGCTTGTAGCACCATTGGTGATGAATCCTGATATCTTAAAGCAGAATTATAACTACCCCTTCCGTACATCGGAAGATTTTGTTTGGTTTGTGGCAGTAGACAAAAAGAAAGTCATAGGTTTTATACCGGTAGAAGAAAAGAAGAAAGAGTGTATCATTAATAATTATTATATAGAAGGTAATAATGAAAGTACACTGAAATTATTATTAGAGAAAGTTATATCGGAGACGACTGCGAGTAAGGAACTGACTTCGGTTACTTTCATGGAGCACTGTTCTCTTTTTAAGGAATTAGGCTTTTCGGAGGAAAAGGTCTGGACTCGCTACGTGAAAATGAAAAAAGATAAATAAGTATGGCCGCATCTAAAAATGTATACGAACTTGCGCAGGAACGTTTAGAACTGATTTTTAGAGAGTTCGATACAATATGCGTGTCGTTTTCCGGCGGGAAAGACAGTGGCGTATTGCTGAACTTATGCATAGATTACATCCGGCGCAATAATTTAAAGCGAAAGTTATGTGTGTTTCATATGGATTATGAGATACAATATACCGTAACCATAGATTATGTAGACCGTATATTGGAAGCCAATAAGGATATTCTGGAAGTCTATCGGGTATGTGTCCCTTTCAAAGTTACTACTTGCACATCCATGTATCAGAGTTATTGGCGTCCTTGGGATGAGAGCATGAAAGAACTTTGGGTGCGTCAGATGCCTCCGGGCTCTTATACGAAAGAGGCTTTTCCGTTCTATACGGAGAATATGTGGGATTATGAGTATCAGATGCATTTTGCCAAATGGCTGCATCTGCGAAAAGATGCGGTGCGTACCTGTTTCCTTATAGGTATTCGCACGCAGGAGAGCTTCAACCGCTGGCGCAGTATTCATCTGAACCGCAAATATCAGATGTATCATAATTACAGGTGGACTTCCAAAATAGGCAACGACATATTCAACGCTTATCCCATCTACGACTGGAAAACGACGGATATCTGGACTGCCAATGGAAAGTTCGGCTTCGATTATAACCATTTGTACGACTTGTATTATAAGGCAGGTGTCAATATAGAACGCCAGCGTGTGGCCAGCCCGTTTCTGTGCGAGGCGCAGGAGAGCCTTGCGTTGTATAAAGTGATAGACCCTAATACTTGGGGAAAAATGATAGGACGTGTCAATGGAGTGAACTTTACAGGTATTTATGGCGGTACTCACGCTATGGGCTGGCAGAGCGTACGCATTCCGAAAGGCTATACGTGGAAAGGCTTTATGCAGTTTCTGCTTTCTACCTTGCCCGAAGAAACCCGGCGCAACTATTTGAAGAAATTGACCGTCAGCATCGAGTTCTGGCGAACCAAAGGAGGATGTCTTAGCGAGAATACCATAAAAAAATTACAGAATGCGGGTATCCCCATCGAAGTGGTGAACTATACCAATTACAAAACAAACAAGAAACCTGTCCGCATGGATTATCTGGATGATATCGATATTACGGAATTCAGGGAGATACCTACTTATAAACGTATGTGCATTTGTATTTTGAAGAATGACCATGCGTGTAAATACATGGGATTTGCCCTGACCAAAGAAGAGATATACAAGCGAGACAAAATAATGGAACAATTCAAAAATATGATGCTATGAGTGTAGATAAAAGTCCGGTATACAATGTAAAAGCGGTTCCCATAGAAAAGATACAAGCCAATGATTATAATCCGAATGTAGTGGCGCCGCCCGAAATGAAACTGTTGGAACTGTCCATCTGGGAAGATGGTTTTACAATGCCCTGCGTCTGCTATTACGACCGGGAGAAAGACAACTATATTTTGGTAGACGGATACCACCGCTATCAGGTGTTGAAAACTTCCAAACGGATTTATCAACGCGAGAACGGTTTGTTGCCGGTCGTTGTGATTGATAAGGAATTGTCCAACCGTATGGCATCCACAATCCGCCATAACCGTGCGCGTGGAACACATAACATCGAGCTGATGTGTAATATTGTCGCCGAACTGGATCATGCCGGCATGTCCGACCAGTGGATCATGAAGAATATAGGAATGGACCGTGACGAGCTGCTTCGTTTAAAGCAAATTTCGGGTTTGGCAGACTTGTTTGCCAATAAAGATTTCAGTATCCCCGATAACAAGCCGGAATATATTCCCTGACAATTGAAATAATCCTTTTACAAACTTGCATATTTTAACCAAATCGCCTACATTTGTCAGCACATAAGCAAAACAAACAGATTGTATGGTCTTCGGACATATAGAAATATAGTGCTGCATGAAAAAAATATTGGTTAGCGGTGGTGCCGGCTTTATAGGCTCTCATCTGTGTACCCGGTTGATTAAAGACGGACACAAAGTAATATGCTTGGATAATCTTTTCACCGGTTCGGAAGAGAATATAGCCCACCTGAAGGGGAATCCTCATTTTGAATTTGTGCTTCACGATGTGGAATTCCCTTATGAGGCGGAGGTCGATGAAATTTATAATCTGGCTTGTCCCGCATCCCCGATACATTATCAGCACGATGCCATAAAAACTATTAAAACTTCGGTATTGGGAGCTATTAATATGTTGGGACTGGCAAAAAAGACAAATGCGAAAATCATGCAGGCGTCTACCAGCGAAATCTATGGTGATCCTATCATACATCCCCAAGTGGAAAGTTATTGGGGAAATGTAAACCCGATCGGAATCCGTTCTTGTTATGATGAAGGCAAACGTTGCGCCGAAACGCTTTTTATGGATTATCATCGTCAGAACGGGATACGCATAAAGATTATACGTATTTTCAATACATATGGTCCGCGTATGTTGCCTGATGACGGGCGGGTGGTTTCTAATTTTGTGGTTCAGGCATTGCGGAACGAGGATATTACGATTTACGGCTCAGGCGCTCAAACTCGTAGTTTTCAGTATGTGGACGACTTGATAGAAGGAATGGTGCGGATGATGAATACGGAAGATGAGTTTATCGGTCCGATAAATTTGGGTAATCCCTGCGAATTCTCCATTCTTGAGCTGGCGGAGAAAGTCATTGAGCTGACAGGCTCCCAATCAAAGCTGATATTCAAACCGTTGCCGCACGATGATCCGAGACAACGAAAACCCGACATTACGTTGGCTAAAAGCAAACTGGACTGGCAACCTGCAATCGGGCTGGAGGAAGGCTTGCGCCGCATGATTGAATATTTCGGAAAGTATCGTTCTTGAATAAATATAATATCGATAACGGGAAAAAATATAATACAAAGATGAACATGGAAATAAATCCTTCCGAGTACAAGATTCTCATCGTAGATGATGTGATGTCCAACGTATTGTTGTTGAAAGTACTCTTGACAAATGAGAAGTTTGCGATTGCTACGGCAAACAACGGACAGCAGGCTTTGGAACAGGTGGAAAAAGAACATCCGGACTTAGTGTTGCTGGATGTGATGATGCCGGATTTAAGCGGATTTGAAGTTGCGCAGCGTCTCAAGTCAAACCCCGATACGGCAGATATTCCAATCATCTTTTTGACTGCATTGAACAGTACGACGGATATTGTGAAAGGCTTCCAGGTAGGGGCCAATGATTTTATATCCAAGCCTTTCAATAAGGAAGAACTGATAATTCGCGTCACTCATCAGATTTCATTGGTGGCGGCCAAACGTATTATTTTGAAGAAAACGGAAGAGTTGCAGCGTACCATTGCCGGACGTGACAAGCTGTATTCTGTGATTGCCCACGATTTGCGTTCTCCGATGGGCTCTATCAAAATGGTGCTGAATATGCTGATTCTTAACCTGCCTGTTGAGAAGATTGGCACCGAGATGCACGAGCTGCTGACAATGGCAAACCGGACAACAGAAGATGTTTTCTCATTATTGGATAACCTGCTGAAATGGACAAAGAGCCAAATCGGTAATCTGAATGTAGTCTATCAGGATATTGATGCAGTGGAAGTGATGGACAGCGTGATTGATGTATTCAATATGATAGCCGGCTTGAAGAAGATTACCATTCGTGAAGAAAAGCCGGAGAAGTTACCTGTCTGTGCCGATATTGATATGCTTAAAACCGTTATTCGCAACCTGTTGAGCAATGCCATCAAATTCAGTAATGAAAACTCCGAAGTGTTGGTGAAAATGGAAGAACAGGGAGATATGGTGGTGGTCAGCGTAAAAGATAACGGTTGCGGAATTGACGAAGAAGGGCAGAAAAAATTACTGCATACCGATACGCATTTCAGTACCTTCGGTACTAATAATGAAGAAGGTTCCGGATTAGGATTGCTGTTGTGTCAGGATTTTGTCGTGAAGAATGGCGGTAAGCTGTGGTTTACATCCAAGCAGGGAGAAGGATCGACATTCTATTTCTCTATCCCGTTGAAGAAATAAATAAGGAGGTCGTGTCAATACAAAAAACAAATAGTAAACGTTTTTTTGTATTGACACAACCTCCTTATTTGTTACATAACCTTTTAAAGTCGCAGTATTCACATTTCTTCGTATCTTTTGTTTGAGTGAAGGGCTCCCCGGGATTGTATATCTCTTGCAGAAGCGCCGATAGCCGCTCCCGAAAATCATCTTCATAAAATGCAAAATTATAAACCGGTATTTTAGGCTGACGCGGTGCACCCATTTCGATGACGGGCGAGTAGCTTTCGGACGCGGCACGATGAATGTATAGCAGGGAGGGGGCTACTTTCAAGGTTTGTTTGCGGCACATGATGGCGGCATACAGGAAAGTCTGGAAGATATAACTCGGACGGTTATCGGCTGGAGTAAACAGTTGTTCTATGTTCTCAGGAGTTTTGGGAGTACCGCCTGTCTTATAGTCCACAATACGCAGGGTATCGTTTTTACTATCCATCCGGTCTATCGTTCCACCAATATTTAAAGGCAGAGTTCCCAAGGGAGTATTTACTTCTATGGTTTCCGTTACTTTTTGTTCCATGGCTTCCATGTGGAAAGGAGCATACTGCAAGTCATTACGGAGCAGTTGCCGCAAATAGGAAGCAATGACTTTGGAGTGAACGAGCTGTGTGCCGTTATACTCGGGACGCTCGTCGGCCGGTACATGAAAAAGTTCTTCTTTGAAGGCGGTGTCTACGTAAGTTTGCAGTTTAACGTCATTACGGAGCAGTTGTTCCAAATCTTCTTTGCGTATCTCTTTTCCATTGGCGGTAAGGTCTTGATATACCAGTTCGGCAGAACGGTGGAAGATGGTTCCGAACAAGGCGGAGTCAATCTCTGCACTGACCTCATCGGGGGCTTTCAGTCCGGCAACGTAGCGGTAGTAGAACTTTAGCCGGCAATCGAGGTAGGTATTGAGTGCCGAAGGCGAAAAGAGCGCATTCGGATGTCGCCGGATGTCGTATGTGTTGTACATTCGTGATAGTACCTCATCCGTCTTATGTATTTCTATCTCACGGCTGTGTTGGGGAGATTGTCCCGCTTCCAGATATTCGCGTGAGATATCGTGTGGAGACTCTACGAGGAATTGGAGCATGAAACGTGACATTTCACCTCGGTTCAAACCGTCGGATGCCGTATTGTATAATAAGGTGATATTTTCCGCACGCTGTATAAGGCGGTAGAAGTAATAGGCATATACCGAGTTCTTGTGCTCGATGGTGGTCATGCCGAATGCTTTGCGCAGGTTATAAGGAATGAAGGACGAGTCACCGCCGGCTTTTGGGAGCTGGCCTTCATTGAGGGACAGCATAATAAGATTACGGAAGTCAAGATTACGCGTTTCCAGCACTCCCATTACTTGCATGCCGATAGCCGGTTCGCCATGAAACGGGATGTTGGTTGAGGTGAGCAGACGATTCATCAAACGTTTCAGGGTGTCTGTCTGCAGGCTCAGTCCGTCGCTCTCTATCAAGCTGAGTAAACGGTTGACAAGCGTATAACTCTTGAATAGTGATTCCCGGTAAAGCTGGTTGAAAATATCTTCTTCGTCCTTTTCCTGACGGTAAACAACGGCTACTTCGCGCAGCAGTTCGGTGAGATAACGGCAGATGGAAGAGATTCCGTTCTGCGGAGTGAATATCCGTTCAAGAAAAGCGTCTTTTTTAAGCTCCGACGGAAGAGGGTAGAAACGGTTGTCTTTGGTGAGTTGCTTCTCCAAGTCTTCGGAGGCGGCAGACAGCTGCCGGGTATAGGGGTGTTTCAATACGGCAAGTACCGTTTCGTACGTATAGCGTCCCGTATCTCTGCGGTACCCCGTAGTCTGCAATTCCATAAGGGCGTTGATGTAACTGTATACGGGTGTCTGCGCCAATGGAAATCCCATAGTTATGTTGACGTTCTCCACTTCCGGGGGAATGGAGTGCAGTACGGGCAGTAACAGCGATTCATTGCATAATACGATGGCGTTTTCTTTCTCCTTGCTTGTTTCGGTATCATTTTTCATAACCGTACGCACCCATTCGGGCAGGTAGCGGGCTTGCGCATTTTCTGTCGGAGCGGATATGAAACGGACTTTCTTGGGATGCCGCAGGACGTCAAAGGCTGTTTCGGGCAGTTGATTGGGAAACAGCTTTAAGTTGCGCAGGATAAATTCACCAGCCTCGTGGATGTACGGTGGTTGTTGTTCGTGGGGCAGACGGGTGTAGAACACATCGTAATCCCAGTAGAACATGGCTTTTCCCGCATCCTGCAGAAGTTGGAAGAAGCGGGTTTCCACCTTATTCAGCACGTTGAAGCCGACGAATACGTAGCGGTCATAGCGCAGGCGGTCTGTATCGAGCTGTTCTATGACGTGGCGGTACATCATGCCTTCATAAGCGATGCCCAGTTCGGAGAGATTCTTCCGGTAGTTTCTATAAATGTCTCCCAGCCTGTCCCAAAGGGAGATAAACTTCTCTTTGAGCTGCGTGCGCTTGTCAATGGAGAAGTTTTGAAAAAACTGTTGTATGGCTTCTTCCTGTTCTTTATCAAGAAAATCGTAGCTGTCCATGATGTTCTTCAAGTCCTGTAAGTTGCTGAACAGTTTGCCGGCATCTACAAGGTTCTTATCTACGTCATCGAAGTCGCTGATAAGCAGTTCTCCCCAAAAATAGAAGTCATCCAACGGTTCTTCGCTATGCGTTTCTTCCCGGAATACTTTATACAACTCGCACACCAACCGGATAGGGTCACCCGGTTTCAGGGGTGAAAGTTGGCGAAACAGTTCGCTGATGTTGACGTATGCGGGCGACCATAACGGGCGGTCGCTTTGGGCTGCCAGATGTTCATTAAAGAACAGGCCGGCGCGTTTATTGGGAAATACGATGGCTGTGCGTGACAGGTCGTTTCCTATTTTGGAATATAGGTCTTGGGCTACTAATTGAAGGAATGTTTTCATATATGTATGATTGAAGTTGGGCTGCTTATATTTAAAGATTTTAGAAAAATAGTGGAACTGTATAAAAGGAACGGACTATTTTCCCGTCTTTGGTACCGGGTGTCCAACGAGGCATCTGCTTGATGAAGTGTATCACTTTTTTATTCAGTACCGAATTCAGCATTTTCGAGACTTTGATGTTGGAAACGCTTCCGTCTTTTTCGATGATAAATCCTACAGTTGTCCGGCTGGGCATATCATTCCATTTCGAATCATTCGTTTGTTCCCGCATCTTTTCAACGTATATTCTAAAATCTGCTATTAGTTTTTCGAGGCCACCCGGATATCTGGGGAAAGTATCAGGCTGATTATTTTTTGTTCGTCCATAGACCGGAGTACTTTGTTGGGCTTTAAGATTGTACTCTTCTTTAACTTTAAATTCCTCGTAGGGTATGTAGTGTGTGATGAAGCGTACTGATACGACATACTCATAAGGAATGGAACTTCCGTTTTCTGTAGCAGGTTTCCATTGGGGCATTTGCCAGATGCGTTCTAATGCCATTCTGTCTAATACCGGGTTATGCGCGCCGTCCAGCACCACCAGAGGCCTGCGGGACAATACTTCGATACGCGCCGGAAAACGCGCGCCCGCAATTCCGCCCAAAATCGCCTCGTCCGAAATGTCAAAGCCTTTTTCGCACAGCGCCAACGCAGCCTCTACCACCACGGCGGCGTTATAGGCCTGATGGACGCCCGGGAACGGTACGACAAGGTCGTACCCGCCGTAGTTGACCCGGTTCTCGAAAGCCGGGGCTTTATAGATATGAAGGTCCTGCAGGTCGGGCGCCACAAGAGGGCAATGCGCTTTTGCCGCCCGCAGCGTGATCTCATCCATGGCCTCCTGCGGCTGCGCGGGGTAGCTTATCACCGTGCAGTTGTTTTTGAGGATACCGCACTTTTCCCCGGCAATGGCCGCATAAGTGTCGCCCAGCAGTTCGGTGTGGTCCCTTCCGATGCACATGATACAGGCCACCAACGTGTTTTCCACCGCATTGGTGGAATCCAGCCGCCCGCCAAGGCCCACTTCCAGACAGACGATGTCACAGCGCTCCCGCGCAAACCACAGCAGCGTGGCCGCCGTCACCGCGTCGAACTCCACCAGGCTGTCCCAGCCCTCCGCGCGCAGCCCTTCAGCAGCCGCGCGCACCTCTGTCAGGATCTGCGCCAGCGTTTCCCGGGAAATCATTTCTCCGTCCAGCAGAAAACGTTCGCGAAATTCCAGCACATAGGGGCTGACGCTGGCGCCCACGCGGTATCCCGCCCTGTGCAGCACAGAAGCCAGCATTACCGTTGCGCTGCCCTTGCCGTTGGTTCCCGCAACATGCACGAACCGGAGGCTTTTTTCCGGATTCCCCAGCTTTTCCAGCAGCCGCCGCGTATTTTCCACGCCCGGATGCGCGGCCAGCCGCGGCAGGCTGTGTACCCATTCCAGCGCCTGTTCATAATCCATAGCATCCACCCTCCTTCAAAGCCCACAGCAGAGGGCGGGCAACGGCAACCGCCGCCGCCCGCCCTGTATCTTTACATTATACCGGGGCCTATGCGTCCAGCTCCATCAACAAGGCGGCGTGGTATTGGCCGTTGATGCGAAAGAACCGTTCCAGCCGCCCCACCGTGCGAAAGCCCAGCTTTTCATACACATGAACGGCCGCCGCGTTATCCGCGCGCACCTCCAGCGTGAACGCTGTTACGCCGGCGCGCACGCCCGTCTCCAACAGCTCCGTAAGCATGCGCGTGGCTATCCCATGGTTCCAGTGGCTTTTGCGCACGCTGGCGTCAATCTGCGCGCGATGGCTCATGCGCGGCCGCCGTGGCCTCGAAAGCCCGCACAGCGCCACGATCTCGTCCGCCTCTTGCGCCACGAGCATCAGCGCGTCGGGGTCGTTCTCCACCTGCCGGAGATATTGCCGTTCTTGCTCTTCCGTGATGGGCAGTCCCTCGGGGCCAAACGTCAGATTGTCGCTTTCTGCGCCGATTTGCCGCAGATACGCCAGTATCGCGGCCGCATCCTCACTGTGGGCAGGGCGAATCGTTAACTCTCCGCTCATTTTTCTTTCCCCTCTCCAAACAGCCAATGCAGCTCAGCCCAGGTTTCGGATGGATTCCTCGATCTTCGCCAGCTTCTCCGCCGCCGCGGCGTGCTTTTGACGCATGTCCTCGACGATGTGCGCGGGCGCCTTGTTCACAAAGCCCTCGTTTGACAGCTTCGCGGCCATAGACGCGATTTCCTTCTCGCACTGGGCCTTTTCCTTGGCCAGCCGTGCCTGCTCCTTTTCCCGGTCGATCAGCTCCAGCATCGGGATAAACGCGCGGGCCGCGTGCGTCACCACCTGCGCCACACCCTTGGTGTCGCCGGTGTATTTTTCCGTAAAGGATACCTCGTTTGCAAAAGCGAATTTGGCAAGATACGCAGCCCCGTCCTCAAAAGGCGTTTTGTCCGCCGTCTCGATGATGAGCGACGTCCGTTTTGCCGGATGCACGCCCATGTCCGCGCGCAGCGTGCGCACGGCCTTGATGAGGTCCATCACCTTTTCAAAGCCCGCTTCTTCTTCCGCATAGTTCATCTGCGGTTCATACTCGGGCCATTTTTCCAGCATCAGTGTCTCAGACGCGCCGGGCAGCGCCGTGTAAATTTCCTCTGTGATGAACGGCATGAACGGGTGAAGCAACTTAAGCGCCTGCACCAGCACACTCACCAAAATCTGGCGCGCGCTGTCCGCCTCGGCCGCGTCCTCGCTGTTCAGGCGCAGCTTTGCAATCTCGATATACCAGTCGCAGTACACGTCCCAGATGAAGTCCTGCACTTTCTGCGCCGCAAGGCCCAGTTCGAACTTGTCGAGGTTTTCCGTGACGTTCTTCACCAGCGTGTTCAGCTGCGAAAGCACCCATTTGTCCGCCATCGTCAGCGAGGCGGGCAGGCCGGGCCGGAAGTCCTCCGGCAGGTTCATCATCATAAAGCGCGCGGCGTTCCACAGCTTGTTGGCAAAGTTGCGGCTGGCCTTTACCTTTTCGTCCGAGAAGCGCATGTCGTTGCCCGGCGTGGAGCCCACCACCAGCGTCAGGCGCAGCGCGTCCGCGCCGTACTGGTCGATGATTTCCAGCGGGTCGATGCCGTTGCCCAAAGATTTGGACATCTTGCGGCCCTGCGCGTCGCGCACCAGGCCGTGGATGAGCACGGTATCGAAAGGGGCTTTGTCCGTATACGTCAGCCCGGAGAAGATCATGCGGCTGACCCAGAACGTGATGATGTCATATCCCGTGACCAGCGTATTGGTTGGGTAAAAATATTTAAGGTCCTCGGTCTCTTCCGGCCATCCCAGCGTGGAGAACGGCCACAGGGCGCTGGAAAACCAGGTGTCCAGCGTGTCCTCGTCCTGGCGCACGGGCTTGCCGCACTTGGGGCACACGGTGAGCGGCGTGGCCGAAACGCTGATCTCGCCGCAGTCATCGCAGTAATAGGCCGGGATGCGGTGGCCCCACCAGAGCTGGCGGCTGATGCACCAGTCGCGCGTGTTCTCCATCCAGTTGTAATAGGGCTTGTCGAAACGCTCGGGCACGAACCGGATACGCCCGTCGCGCACGGCCTCGATGGCCGGGCCCGCCAGAGGCACCATCTTCACGAACCACTGCTTGCTCACCATGGGCTCCACGGTGGTGCCGCAGCGGTAACAGGTGCCCACATTGTGCTTGTGCGGCTCGATGGAAGCCAGATATCCGCCGGCTTCCAGGTCTGCCACAATGGCCTTGCGCGCCTCGTAACGGTCCATGCCCGCATATTTTCCGCAGTCCTGCGTCATGTGCGCGTCGTCCGTCAGCACCTTGACGACGGGCAGGCCGTGGCGCACGCCCACCTCGAAGTCGTTGGGGTCATGCGCGGGAGTGATCTTCACCACGCCCGTGCCGAATTCCCGGTCCACATACGTGTCGCAGACAACGGGGATCTCCTTCCCCACCAGCGGCAAAATAACCTTTTTGCCGTGCAGATGGGTGTAGCGTTCGTCGTCCGGGTGCACGGCGATGGCCGTATCTCCCAGCATGGTCTCGGGGCGGGTAGTGGCAAGCTCCACGAATTCATCGCCGCCCGCCACCGGATATTTCAGATGCCAGAAAAAGCCGTCCTGCTCCTCGTACTCCACCTCCGCGTCGGAGATGGACGTTTTGCAGTGGGGGCACCAGTTGATGATGCGCTCCCCCCGGTAGATGAGGCCGTCGTCGTACAGCTTTTTGAAAACCTTCAAAACAGCCTTGCTGCAGCCCTCGTCCATGGTGAAACGCTCACGCTGCCAGTCGCAGGAACAGCCCAGCTTTTTCAGCTGCTCCACGATGCGCCCGCCGTACTGCTTTTTCCAGTCCCAAGCGCGCTCCAAAAACCTGTCGCGGCCGAGGTCCTGCTTCGTGAGGCCCTCTTCCTTCATCTTCGCCACGATCTTCGCCTCTGTGGCAATGGACGCATGGTCCGTGCCCGGCACCCACAGAGCGGCATAGCCCTGCATGCGCTTGTAGCGGATGAGGATATCCTGCCAGGTCTCGTCCATGGCGTGGCCCATGTGCAGCTGCCCCGTGATATTGGGCGGCGGCATCACAATGGTATAGGGCCTTTTGTCCGGGTCGCGCTCCGCGTGGAAATAGCCTGCATCCACCCATTTTTTGTAATGCTTGTCCTCCACGGACGAAGGGTCGTAAATTTTCTCCAGTTCTTTCATCCTTGTACTCCTTTCGGGGCGGAATGCAAACAAAAATGCCGCCCCACACAAATGTGCATGGGACGGCATCAAGATACCGCGGTACCACCCAAATTGCCCGCCGCCTGCGCGGCAAGCCACTTGAACGCCCTTAACGCGGGCCAACGAGAGCGGCTACTGCTGTTCCCCGCCCCTGCTCCAAAGCGACAGCGCTCCGCCCGCCCGCACCGGCTCCCACCTGCCCCGGCTCTCTTTCACGGACGTCCCGGCCCGGCCTGTGCCCGCGGCACAGCGGCCCGTTCTGCGGAACGCACTCTTTTTCACAGCATTTACTTATGATGGATTATAGCCGCTTTTGCGCGGTTTGTCAACGGGCGGCGCCTTTCACCCGAGGCTCACGCCCATGCGGCGCGCCACCGTGAGCATGTCGCAGGTCTCGGGCACCAGCTTCGTCTTGCCCGCAATGTCCTTGAGCGCGTTCTCCGTCACGATATTGTTCTTCATGGCGACGGCCACGCCGTAGTGGTCGGCCTCCACCAGCTTTGCCGCATAGGTGCCGAACTCGGTGGCCAGAACACGGTCGTATGCCGAAGGGCTGCCGCCGCGCTGCATGTGTCCGGGCACGCACACCCGGGTCTCAAAGCCCGTCGCTTCCTCGATCTGCCTTGCAATGCGGTTCGTGGCCGTGCGCTCGCCCGCAGCGGCCCGCGCCGCCGCCCGCTCCTTTTTCTTCATGGCCGCTTCGCCCACATCGTATACGCCCTCCGCCACAGCCAGGATGGAAAACGTCTTGCCCTGCTCGCTGCGCTTCTGGATGGCGGCGCAAACATTCTCGATATTGTAAGGCAGCTCGGGGATGAGGATGATATCCGCGCCGCCGGCGATGCCGGAATACAGCGTCAGCCATCCCGCTTTGTTGCCCATGATCTCGATGACCATGCAGCGGCGGTGGCTGGAGGCCGTTGTATGGATGCGGTCGATGACTTCCGTGGCAATATCCACAGCCGTGTGGAAGCCGAAGGTCACGTCGGTGCCGTAAATATCGTTGTCGATGGTCTTGGGCAGGCCGATGATGTTCAGGCCCTCCTCGCTGAGCAGGTTGGCCGTTTTATGCGTGCCGTTTCCGCCCAGGCACAGCAGGCAGTCCAGCTTCGCATCCTTATACGTTTTTTTCATGGCGGCAACTTTGTCGACCTTGTCGTCCTCCACGACGGTCATCATTTTAAACGGCGTGCGCTTGGTGCCAAGGATCGTGCCGCCCACCGTCAAAATGCCGGAAAATTCATACTGCTGCATTTCGCGCCATTCGCCCTTGATGAGGCCGTCGTAGCCGTTCTGAATGCCGACGATCTCCACCTCATCGCCGAAACGCTGGTACAGCGCCTTGGCCGCGCCGCGGATGGTGGCGTTCAGGCCGGGACAGTCCCCGCCGGAGGTAAGGATACCCACACGTTTTTTCATCGAAAAACCTTCTTTCTCTCAACCGTTCACGCCCGCCGCCGGGCGGCGCGTTATTTTGTCAGCCTGCGCGCCACGAACAGGAACACGCACGCCCCCACCACCGAAACAATGATGTTCGCAAACAGGCTGTGCGCCGAAAAGCCCAGCAGGCCGAACAGCAGCCCGCCTACACACGAACCGATGACGCCGACGGCGATGTTCCGCACAAGGCTCCCGCCGCCGCCCATTATTTTGCTTGCCAGCCAGCCGGCCACCGCGCCGACGAGCAGCGTTGAAAGAATTGCCCAGAGCATTTTTATCTTCCCCTTCCAAAGGCGCATCCATGCGGCGCCCCTGCCGATTTTGTTTCTGTTTTCAGTATAGGATTTTCCCACCCGGTTGTCAAACCGGCAGCACCGCCAGCAGCAGCGTCATGATGGTGATGCTCAGCACCATGCTGATGGAATTGATGACGGCAGCCACCGTGCCGTCGCAGCCGTTTTCAATGGTGATCATCGGGGCGCAGCTCGCCACCGGCGCAAACAGCATCACCACCAGCGTGCGTGCCACTTCCCGCGGAACCGGCAGCCAAAGCCACAAAACCACAGCCGCCAGTGCGCACACCGTGTACCGCCCGGCCAGGACCCGGGCCACCGTGGCGCGGCCTTCCCGCGGGCACCGCCCCTCAAACAGAATGCCGATGCACAGCATGGCAAGAAAGGAGTTTGCATTGCCCGCCATCACGGCCACGTTCATCACAAAACCCGGCAGCTCCCAGTGCAGCAGGCTCAGGGCGACCATCGCCACATACACAAGAAAAGTGGGCGTGGTGAAAAGCTTTTTCAACACTGAACCGAGCCCCGCGCCCCTGCCCTTCCCGCCGCCCATGGCGCGCTGGGCCACGGCCGCGTTGGGCCCATACGTAAAAATCGCAGCGCCCACGTCAAACATGCACATAGCGGCAAAGGATTCCGAGCTCACCACGCCCGATAAAAACGGGATGGCAAAATTTCCGCAGTTGAATGTGTTGGTGTTCAGGATCGTCGTTCCCCGTTCCACTGCCGGACGCCCGCGGGAAAGCACCGCACCCGTGCAAACCAGCGTCAGGCTCACCAAAAAGGAAAACACGAACGTGAGCAGCAGCACGCCGCTCAGCTCCACGCCTGCAAAGCCCTTGACGATAGCGGCCGGCAGCGTGATGTTCATAATGACCGCAGAGAGGAACCGCGCGTCCTGCACGCGGAACAGCCCCGCTCTTTTTAACAAATATCCTCCCGCCAACACAGCCAGATAGACCCCGCTGTTGGAAAAGCTGGCCCACAGGTCCATATACCGATGCCCCAATCCCGTTCAGGCGCCTGCGCGCAGGCGCCTTTGCTGTTTTTTCAGTATACCATGGCGCCGCGAAGCGGCCCCAACAAAACCGCACCTGCTGCGGTTTTGCATGGTTCAATGTTCTCAAGCCCGTGCGCGAAAGCGCATCAGCGCACGAA
>JABLTT010008530.1_pt1 | contig 22200 bp, 18 predicted proteins | sample 7160061 | NCBI WGS metagenome assembly JABLTT01 (sample SAMN14651232, study PRJNA627086) | human gut metagenome | isolation source: feces | host: Homo sapiens
ATAGTAATGAATCCTCTCTTTCGTATTGATTTTAGTATATCAGATTCATTAAAAATTGTCCGAAAAAGTGTCTTAATTTATGAGACCATTATACCTCTTCCATCCATATCCACGAATCCATCAAACCGCTGAACATCATTGCCCGGGTGACCAGGGAATACTCTGACGCAGAGGAAGGACAGCTGAAGGGCCAGCTGGGCTTTTTCGAGGCAGAGACGCCGGCGGAGCGGATGCGCCGCCGGCGGGAGTCCATTGAGTTCTATCAGCACGGGGTCAACTGGACCAATCGGATGATCGCCGGGGACAGCCTGGTGATCATGAACTCCCTGCTGGAGAAGGAGGGCATGGCCGGTCAGGTGCAGATGGTGTACATCGATCCCCCTTACGGCATCAAATATGGCTCCAACTTCCAGCCCTTTGTGGACAAACGGGATGTGAAGGACAAGAAGGACGAGGATCTGTCTCAGGAGCCGGAGATGATCAAGGCCTTCCGGGACACTTGGGAGCTGGGCATCCACTCCTATCTCACCTATCTGCGGAATCGGCTGCTGCTGGCGCGAGAACTGCTGGCGGACAGCGGCAGCGTATTTGTGCAGATCAGTGATGAGAATGTGCATTTGGTAAGGAATCTGCTTGATGAGATATTTGGAGCAAAGAATTTTTATAGCCAGATAATTTTCAAAAAGACCGTGGGCCTTGGGCAAGGTGGACTTCAAGGAACTCACGACTATATACTTTGGTACGGAAAAGATGTTAAGCAAATTAAATATCATCAACTTTATTTACCAAAAATTATTGGTGAAGATACAGACTATAAGTATCTTCAATTTCCTGATGGGAGCTGGAGAAAGCTCACGGATGATGAATTTCAAAATCCTTCATTAATTCCGAAAGATGGAAAAGTATTTCGAACGACACCACTTTACTCCAGCGGATATACAGAGTCCTGTTTTTATGATTTTGAATTTAATGGGGAACTTATTAAACAGCAGAAATATTCATGGAAAACAAATTATAACGGGATGCAGGAACTCATTCGGGAAAAACGATTGGTAAAGATGGGAACCCTTCCATACTATATTATGTTGAATGAAGACTTTCCTGTGAAACCTTATTCAAACTATTGGGATGATTCCAGGGCATCAAATATGATATATGTTGTTCAAACTGCAACTAAAATAATCCAGCGCTGTATGCTCATGACCACCGACCCTGGCGACCTGGTCCTGGACATCACCTGTGGCAGCGGCACCACCGCCTATGTGGCCGAGCAGTGGGGCCGCCGGTGGATCACCTGCGATACTTCCCGTGTAGCGATCACTCTGGCGAAGCAGCGTTTGATGACGGCCACCTTCGATTACTACAAACTGGCCCATCCAGAGCAGGGTGTGGGCAGCGGATTTGTCTACAAGACTGTACCCCACATTACTCTGAAATCCATTGCCAACAATGAGCCGCCTGCAACGGAAACGCTGTATGATCAGCCGGAGATCGACAAGGGCAAGATCCGCATCACCGGCCCCTTCACCGTGGAGGCACTGCCCGCTCCCGTGGTGAAACCCTTGGATGATGTGGGCGACTGGGACGAGGACTCCACCGCCAAGCAGACCAGCTGGCGGGATCAGCTGCTGGCCACCGGCATTATGGGCCGGGGCGGCAGCCGGCTGGAGTTCAGCCGAGTGGAGCCCCTATCCGGCACCAAGTTCCTCCAGGCAGAGGCGGAGACCAGGGAGGACGTGCCCCGCAGGGCGGTGATTTGCTTTGCCGGCGAGACCAAGCCCATGGACTCCCGCATGGTATCCATGGCCCTGGACGAGGTGGAAAACCTGCGCCCCACTCCTAAACTGATCATCTTCGCCGCCTTCCAGTTTGACCCAGAGGCCGCCAAGGACATCGACGAACTGAACTGGCCTGGGCTTACGATTCTGAAAGCTCAGATGAACACTGATCTGATGACCGAAGACCTGAAGAAAAAGCGGTCTTCCGACCAATCCTTCTGGCTGGTGGGACAGCCGGATGTGGAACTGATTCCGGACAAGCGCAGCAAGACCCGCTATAAGGTCAAGGTCAACGGGTTCGACTACTACGATGTGAAGAAAGGCACCGTGGAGTCCGGCAGCACCTCCCGCATCGCCATGTGGATGCTGGACACGGACTATGACGGGATGTGCCTTCAGCCCACCCAGGTGTTCTTCCCCATGGGCGGCAAGAAGGACGGCTGGAACAAGCTGGCCAAGACGCTGAAGGCGGAGATCGACCCCGATCTGATCGAAAAGTATGCGGGCAATGAGTCCCTCTGGTTTACGGTCCAGCCCAATTCACAGGTCGCTGTAAAGATCATTGATGACCGGGGAATCGAGAGTTTGAAAGTTATGAGAGTGGGGGATGAATAATGGCTGGAATCGACCAACTCATTATCAACTCTGCCTTCCGGGAGCCGGAGCATCACTGGAAATATGATCTGAACGGCCAGACCTTTGTACAGGAGCCAGGACGGCGGCCCGCCGGGTATTTCATCGCCGGCCAGGGCTCCAACCAGTACAACGACATCGGACAGTTCATGGAACTGCCCCTGGTCAACAAGATCCGCCCCCGGGTAAAGGCCTGGCGTCAGGCGGGGTATCCCGGCGTGACGGGCGTGACCCAAAAGCTGCTGGATCACTGGAACGACAATGATGCCCGGCAGTATCAGTTCTTCTTCTGCCAGATGGACGCTATTGAGACAATCATCTGGCTCACGGAAGCCCCTGATGCGGAGAAGGTGGGTATCGAGATCCCCGGAGACGGCGGCCTGTTCAGGCGTATCTGCACCAAGCTGTGTACCGGCGGCGGAAAGACCACGGTGATGGCCATGCTCATCGCATGGATGGTCTGCAACAAGGCCACCTATCCCCAGGACAAGCGGTTCTCCAAAAATGTGTTTATTGTGGCCCCCGGCCTGACCGTCAAAAGCCGTTTGCAGGTGCTGCAAACAGGCGGCGAGGACAATTACTATACCCAGTTCAACGTGGTGCCCGTTGGCTTGATGGACAAACTACGTCAAGGCAAGGTGTTGATCACCAACTGGCAGGCACTGGCGTGGGACAGCGAGGAAGCCATCAAAAAGCGCAGGAGCGTGGATAAGCGAGGGGCCAAAAGCGACGAGGCCTATGCCCGTGAGGTTCTGGGAGAGATGGCCAATGCCCAGAATATCCTGGTCATCAACGATGAAGCCCACCACGCATGGCGCAAAAATCCGGAGAACAAGGGAAAGCTGACAAAGGAGCAGAAAGAGGCGGAACAGCAGGCCACGATCTGGATCAGCGGACTGGACCGCATCCATAAAACCCGCACGATTTTGACCTGCTATGATTTCTCGGCTACCCCCTTTGCTCCCTCCGGCAAACGAAATGACGAGGAAGCCCTGTTCGGCTGGATCGTCAGTGACTTTGGCCTAAATGACGGTATCGAGTCTGGCTTAGTCAAGACGCCCCGTGTCGTTGTGCGGGATGACGGAACGCCGGATGCACAAAGTTTTCGCTCGAAACTGTATCACATCTATGCGGACGATACGGTGCGGGATGATATCAACCGTGCGGCCCCGCCGGAAGAGCCGTTGCCGGATCTGCTGACACAGGCATACTACCTGTTGGGAAAGGACTGGCAGGTTCTGTATCGGGCATGGCAGGAGGCCGGCGCTGTTATTCCTCCTGTGATGATCACGGTGGCAAACCGCACCGAAACGGCGGCCCGTATCAAATACGCGTTTGATCACAATCGCATTCCGGTGCCGGAACTGTGCGTACCGGAACTGACCGTGCATATCGACTCCAAAACCATGGACGAGGCTGAAGGCACTGCCGCGCCCGACCTCAGCGACACCGCTGAAGATGATAGTGAGCGGAAATTGAGCAAGAAGGAAGCGGCGGCTATCCTGCGGGAGACCGTGGATACCGTTGGTCAGCGTGGGAAACGGGGTGAGCAGATTCGGAATGTGATCTCAGTTGGCATGCTTTCTGAAGGCTGGGATGCCAAAACAGTCACTCATATTCTCGGCCTGCGTGCCTTCTCCAGCCAACTGCTCTGCGAACAGGTGGTTGGCCGCGGACTGCGGCGGACCTCCTATGATCTGGCGGAAGGCAGTGATATGTTTACGCCGGAGTACGTGAACATCTTCGGGATCCCGTTCACTTTCCTCCCCCATGAGTCGGATGAAACCGGCACTGCACCAACGACACCGCCCAAAACGCAGGTAGAGGCTCTGCGGGACAGAATAAACTACGAGATCAGTTGGCCCAATATCGTCCGAGTTGATCGGGAATTCAAGCCAAAACTGTCTGTGGATCTCGATAAAATTGAGACATTGACATTGGAGGCGGCGGATACCCGTCTGCGTGCAGATCTCGCTCCCATTATTGATGGAAAAACGGATCTCACTAAATGCACGGAGATCGATCTGCAGAAGTTGGATGCTGAACTCCGTATGCAGCGTATCGTGTTCGAAGCATCTGGCCAGGTCTATGATCTCATGAAGTCGTCTTGGAAAAACGAGGGAACCAAGTATGCCTTGCTCGGCCAGGTGATCCATCTGGTAGAGGAATACCTAAAATCCGGAGCAATTGTGATCAACCCTCCCTTGTTCAATACAGATCCGGTGAGGCAGCGCATTATCTACATGATGAACATGAATAAAATCGTGCAGCATCTGTGGGGCTTTATCAAACTGGAACAGACAGAACGAATCGTTCCGATTTTTGACCAGAATAAGAGAGTCCGTTCTACCAACGATATGCCCACCTGGTTTACCAGCAAGCCCTGTTATATTACACAGCACTCCCAAATCAGCCACTGTGTGTTTGACAGCGCGTGGGAGGCGACAGAGAGCTATGTGCTGGAGAAAAATCCCCATGTTAGCGCCTGGGCCAAGAATGATCATCTGGGCTTTGAGATCCTATATGTGTTTGATGGCGTAGTCCGGAAATACACACCTGATTTCTTGATCAAACTTGACAACGAGAAGACTCTGGTCCTGGAAACAAAAGGACAAGAGTCTCGCCGCGACAAAGAAAAACGCAAAGCACTCGCCGAGTGGGTCGCCGCCGTAAACCAGTGCGGAGAATTTGGCGAGTGGTGCAATGACGTATCGTACAACGTTGCCGATGTGGATGACATTATTGCGAAGCATCTGAAATAATTGTCCAGCAAATATCTGATCATAAAAGTAACAGCTTATTGGGTTTTCCCGTAAGCTGTTACTTTTTTGTAGAAATATCAGGGAACAAATTGGCATACAATGAATATGAAACAAAGTTGAGGAACAACACAACAGCAGGCACAAGAAAACACATGGTTCAACATTTCAATATGAAACCTATGTGCCTGCTGAGATACATATATTTTCCTTTCAGATGACATCAGCAGGTCAACTGAAAGGAGATCTGTATGCTGTCCGGCGTATCCTATGAAGAATTCTTCGCGAGCCCATTGGCTGACTGTTTCGTGGACATTACTTCAAGCGGCCATCAAAATGGGAAAGAAACAAAGCCTCATACATATTTTGTGAAACTTTCCGCAGAGTTTCCAAGTTACTCGGAGTATATGATTGGCAGCGAAGGCAACCCCGATGGCATGCCTGAAAAGTTTCGCCTTCTGCTTTCGCCATATGCGATTGCTGTTGGTAACCGTGGAACACTTATATCGCTTGCAGAAAAACATCTCTGTCGTACAGACCCAAAGTTCATCAAACAGTGCCGCGATCCTGACGGGTACAACCGGATTGATTCGTATCATTTGGCTCCGTCGCGTCGGGTAGCCAGGATCGTTGCAACGGCCTGGCACCCTGGCCCAAATCAAAATCTGGAAGTGGATCACATTGACGGAAACCGTGCGAATGATGCGGCCAACAACTTGGAATGGGTCACACGGTCGGAAAACCTGCAGAGGATTAAAGCCCGGCCTCGGCCATATATTTGGTCTGCAGATATAACAGTGCTGATAATAAATCCACAGAATTGTTGTGCTAAGATTGTCACACCTAACGATGCCCGGCATATTATCAACTCTCCTAACTCTGCGAAACTACTACGTGGGCAGCGGCACTATTCCCACGGTTGGTTGGTGTTGGTAAATCCCACTTTTGAGGCAGCAGTAAACTTATGTGAGCGGTATCTGGTGATGAATCCAGAAATCATGTCCCTCTTGCGTAGTCTTTTTGACCATGATGCAAGTGTTCTGGAATAAACGCGAGGCTCCTTAACTTCAAGATACAAATAGAGATTAAGGCCACGGGATTCAATATACACCCCGCGGCCTTTTCTCATGGAATAAATGAGAGAATGAAACTAATAATTTACTCTTAATTTCCTTTTGTGTTCCCAGGTTCAAAATTTTTCCTGGTGTTCCCACCCCCTACGGGGCGGGAACACGCAAAAGAATTGGGACATAATTTGTGGTGATTTGTTAATGGAAAAGAGGATTTTCGAGGTGATCAATACCGTATTTTGGGGGAATTGTCATAGGGTTAATTCGCAATTCTTCAAAGCACTTCATGTGGTCTTTGTATGTATTTAGAGACTTATAACTCTTTTTCAGCGCGAGAAGGCCATCTGAAGCAACTAATTCAAGATCTGCACAGAGTTTCCGTTTTTTCGCCGATCCGTAAGAGCTGGCATTAACAATATCCTTTGCCGTAACCATCGAATAGAAATCCTCATAGGGAAACATCGGCTTTGTATTTCGAAGGTACATTTCTTGCATTTTTAAAGAAATCCAGTTGTCCCAACTTGGTAGGAGTCCGTAATAGCGCTTCATGTGTTTTATATGTGCGTGGTGACACTGCACCTCTTGCCGTAGAACACCGAATTCCCACTCCTTTGGCTGGCGGTGCTTTGCGTCTCGTTCGGCCTCTTTATCGTACACCTGTGCATGGCGTGACTGGCATGCATAGTATACCGTCTGCACTTGTGCATCGGCATCTTCACTATCTCCAGTCGAAAAATATAGAGCGCGATCCATCCGCATGGCCCGCTCGGGGGTCTGTCTGAGAATGTTCAATACAATTTGGGGCGCTCGGCAAATTATATTATAATCATAATCGACTCTACTGACATTAAATTCATCCAGAATTATGCCATACTTATTAAGCCAATTAGTGATGATATTAGTCAAGTAATCAATATCTTTCTGTGTTGTGTTTACGGTATGCAGAACATCGTGATAGTTGATCTTGATCCAGATGCACATCGCAGCCAATCCTGGCAACCTTTTGGCCCAAATACAGCATCCGATTGGAGGTTCTCTACTAAGCAGAGCTATATAATTAGGTTCTAAAGTACCATTGAGATTCGAAACACGACATAGAGTAATTGTGTCCATCTGTTATCTCCTTAATTCGAAAAATTGACAGTTTCCGCCCGACATTTGTTGATTCCCACACGGGTCGCCCCGTGTATTTTCATGGTATACGTCTTTTTTCAAATTCATCAGAGGATGCTTTCAGATTCGGATAATCTGGGAAGGGGAAATAAAAGCACTGGACTTTACCCCAAGTCCAGTGCTTTCCGTGAAAACGATTTATTTAACTTCAGTGAATTTTATCGCTTTGAATTTCAGAGCATACCGCCTACACATAAGGAAAAGATGCGGATGTTATGTGTGACATCGTGGCCGCATAGCACTATATCAACTATGCTATTTGCATCCTGCTTTTTGATTGATGAAATGAGCGATGCGTGATATAATAGAGCCATCTACAGCCGGGAGGTGTCCACATGAAAAACAAAAAGCCGCCCTTTGAAATCACAAATCAGATTATTGACTCTGTAGCGGAGATCGCCGAGCTGGTGGGCCGTTTGACTGTAGCCTCGCCCTTATCTACAAGTCCCACGCTCCGCCGCATCAACCGCATCCGCACCATCCACGGCTCCCTGGCCATAGAGCAGAACACGCTTTCTCTGGAGCAAGTAACCGCCGTTCTCAACGGCAAGCACATCCTGGCTCCCCCCAAGGATATTGCGGAGGTCAAGAACGCCTATGAGATTTATGAGCGGCTCAATGACCTCGATCCCTATTCGGTGGACGATCTGCTCAAGGCCCACGGTGTAATGACCCGTGGTCTGGTGGATGAGTCCGGCGTGTTCCGCTCCCGGCCTGTGGGCGTGGTGAACAACGAGGGACATGTCCTGCATTTTGGCACTCTGCCGCAGTATGTCCCAAATCTGGTTATGGAACTGCTGGACTGGACAAAAGCCAGTGAGGTACACATGCTCATCCGCAGTTGTGTATTTCATTATGAGTTTGAATTGATCCACCCCTTTGCGGATGGAAATGGCCGTGTGGGCCGTCTGTGGCATACCCTGCTGCTTTCCAAGTGGAATCCAGCGTTCGCATGGCTGCCGGTAGAGTCCATTATCCATGACCGCCAACAAGAGTATTATGATGCCATCAATGCCTCCAACGACGTGGGAGAGTCCACAGTATTTATTGAATTCATGCTCTCGGCTATCAAGGCATCGCTCATCGATGCTGCCAATGCGAGCGATGAAATGAGCGATGGAAAGATGGACAAGGCGACCCTTCGCTGGAACAAAATTTGGGAGCATCTGGATACCCACGATCACATCACGAATGCGGATGTGCGAGGGCTTTGCGGCATATCTGCCGCCACGGCCAACCGGATCCTGGCCAGTCTGACAGCGGATCATAAACTGGTGCGGTGCCGTGTGGGCGGCCACTGGGCCTACCGGCGTCCTGAGCTTTCTCAGTGAAATCAAGTATTCTGACAGAAATCAAAAAACAGCCTACCAGCCTCGGCAGGCTGCTTTGCCCATAGTACTCAGCCTTACTGCAGGTGTCCCCTGATATGGTCAAAAACTTCCGCATACCGTAAATCATCACAGTTTGGACTGCCAAATTCGAGGGTAATCCACATGTGATAATCCAATACACATAGGAGTATCACAGATGATAACGGCAAAACAACAGGCGGACTTCAAACGCTGTGCCTATTTTATCGCTGAAATGATCGTCAAGTACGGCGCAGAAGTTTTGGAGGAAACGGCCAACGAAAAAGCGGAAGTAGATAACACCAATACTTCAGCAGCATGACAAACTGTATATAGAAAGACGGCAACCACTTTTCAAGAGGCTGCCGTCTTTCTTCTATTCTGTAATCATTCCAAAGTGTTTTAGGGTTTTTGTAATCGCTGCTTCCTTTTCCGGCGGACACTGTGGCTGTTTTGCGTTCCCCGACCTTGACTTGTTATAATTCTCCCGCTCAATAATACCGTACTTCTCCTTGACCTGAGCGATATAGAGAGAAGACACCTTGAGTCCGTATTGCTCCAGCACATAGGCCTTAATCTCCGGATAGGTAGCATAGGCACCAGCATTGGCTGACAGTTTTCCTACTTCCAAACTCACGTCGACATGGTCGATAGTTTCCCTACGCAAAAGAACAACCGTCTCCACATTTGCGGTGCGTGGGAACAGGTCCAGGGCTTTGGCATTTTTCAATTGGTACCTGGCCGCGCCAAGGGCTTTGATGTCCCTGGCCATGGTGGCCGGATCGCAGGAGACATAGACGATGTGCTGGGGCGACAGTGCTTGCAGCGCTTGGCGCGCCCCTTCATCCAGCCCTTTGCGCGGTGGATCCACCACCACAACACTTGGCCGGAATCCTTCCTGCTCCAGCTGGTGGGCTGCCTGCCCGGCATCTGCGCACAGGAACCGGACATTGTGTATCCGGTTCTTCTCTGCGTTCTGCCGGGCATCTTCCACTGCTTCGGGCACGATCTCCACCCCTACAGCCTGCCGGCAATGCCGCGCCATCACCAGTGTGATGGTCCCGGTGCCGCAATACAGATCCAGCAGCGTATCCTCTGGCTGGAACCCAGCGAACTCCACTGCTGTCTGGTATAGCTTCTGGGCCTGGTCGTGGTTCACCTGGTAAAAAGACAGTGGCGACAGGGAAAACTCCACACCGCACAGCGTGTCTGCCAGCCTTCCATCTCCCCACAGGGTGCGGCAGGCAACGCCCAAGACCCGGTTGGTCCGAACCGGGTTTTCGTTGATCACGATCCCCGCCAATTCCGGGCAGGCGGCCCGGCAGCGGCGCACCAAGTCCTCTTCCTGGGGCAGTGCATCCTGTGTGACCACTACCGTCAGCAGGGCGCCTCCTTTGCCTGTGCGGACATAGATGTGCCGCAGCAGCCCCTGATGGTCCTCTTCCCGGTAGATGGATACGCCGTTTTGGCGGGCCCATCCCAGCACCGCTTCCTTCAAAGCGTCTGCTTGGGGCGGCTGGATGGCGCACCGGGATGTGGGCACCACTTGATGGCTGCGCCGGCGGTAAAACCCGGCCTGGGGCACGCCCTCTATCAGGGCACAGGGGTACATGGCTTTGTTCCGGTAGCCTTCCACCTTTCCGCCTACGATCTCCAGCCCTGGGTAGGGTGTGCCCGCCAACCGCTCCAGGGCATCCTGCACCCGCTGCTTCTTATAATACAGCTCTTCTTCATAGGTCATATGCCAAAAGTCGCAGCCGCCGCACCGGGGGAAGGCCGGGCACCCCGCCTCCTGCCGTGCTTCCGAAGGGCGCAGCAGCTCTTCGATGCGGGCATAGGCTTTGTTTTTCAGACCTTTGACGATCCGCAGGCGGCACAGATCGCCCCGTACACCCCGTTCCACAAAGACTACTTGGCCATCCACCCGGCAAAGGCCCATGCCCTCGCTGGTATACCCGGTGATCTCCGCCGTATGTATGCTGTTTTTCTCCAATGTCATGGCTGCAATCCCTCCGCTAAAGCATCCCCCAAAGCATCCAGGGGAATGGAAAATGTCTGAGGGCCCGAGGTATACGGGCCAATGGCGTATTCTTGAAAAAAGAGCACAAGACTGTCTTCCGTCAGATAAAAATCGCTTTCCTGCCATCTGTCTGCCATCATCTTCCGGTAGTTCTCAAAATACAGGTCCGGCTGTTCTTCCCACCTGGTATCGGCCTGGGCTATGGCCTGTTCCAGCACCAGGCTGCGGGGGTCTGCTGCGCCGGGCAGTACATCTTGCAGCGTGAGCAGGTAGCAGTCCCCCTCCCGGAACAGCCAATTTTCCCCGGCCAATCCTGTGGATTCGTGCACGCCGCCGGTGAACTCCACTGTCTGCCGCAAAACAGAGAGGTAGTCCCCCTGCTGGCGCATCACCTGAAAATCGGTTTCCAGCGTATAGGTGGTGAACAGTTTGCCATCGGTTTGGGCCGCCTGCTGGCGCTCTTGCGCCAAAGGCAGCAACTCTTCCTGCACATGCAGGGTCTGCCGTTCCATCTGGCTGTCGTAATAATTGCCGATGTTGTTCATGGGCTGCCCGTTGTACAAGACCTGGGGCAGCACCACGCTCCATGTCAACAGGGGGGAGCCGTCCTCCCCGGCCTGCTGGCCGCTTTCGCTGACGCTCTCCACCGAGAGGCCTTGCTCTTCCTGTTGGTCCGGCCCGGGATCCGGCACTGGTTCCCGCTGTTCTTCCTCTGTCCGGTGGCAGGCTGTCAGGCACAGCAGGGCCGCCAGCCAAAACGCCAGGATCTTCTTTTTCATCTTGTCCCGCCTTTGTGTCATCCATTCTAAATAGTATATAATTAGTACACCGCACCAGAGAGCCTTCCTTTGCCTGCTTCCCTGGCTTTTCCGGCCCAGTGTTCGTCTCTTTTATCATACCACACGGCAGCGGCCGGGAAAAGTGCGCCATTGCCCGGCGGGCCGTTTCGTGGTATGCTGTTGATAACAACCAAAATACATCCACTCTGCCCGGGAGGTGCCTGCCATGAAAAGCAAACGTTCCAAAGGATCTTGCCAAAAGCCGGCCCGCCGCCAGCGTTTTGCCTGGCTGCGCTCCACGCCCTTTGCCTTTCTGCTGGATTGCATCGAATTTCTTGCAGATGTGGCTGTAGACTTCTTCACCGATTGACTTGGCTGCGCAGTTTGGTTTTTATGAAAATTGGCCATACTCCTTGTGGGTGTGGCCTTTTCTATGCCTATCTTTCCAGCAGCCCCAAGGCGATCTTCCACTCCAGCACCCGCAGCACAGCCTGATCCAACCGCTGCTGGCTCACCTGCCCTTGCCGCACGCCTTCCAGCAGCGCTGCCACGTTGCCGGGCAGATCGGTGACCAGCAGCAAGTCGTTCCCCGCGTTCAGCGCCTCCACCGCCGGCGGCACTTGCCCGCAATAGGCCTCTATGGCGCCCATGGCCAAATCATCGGTCATGATGACCCCGGTGAAACCCATCTGTTCCCGCAAATAGGCGTGGACTTTGGGCGAAAGGCTGGCCGGCACGCCGGGTTCCAGGCAATCCACCACGTTGTGGCTCACCAAGATGCTCTGTCCACCGGCTTCGATCCCCGCCTGAAAAGGGAGCAAGTCCACCTGTTCCAGCTCCTCCAGCGTCCGGGTGTCGTGGGCCGAGCCGGTGTGGGTATCCTGGTTGTCCCCATAGCCGGGAAAATGCTTCATGGCGGAACCGATGCCGCCCGCTTGGCTTTGCCGCACCACCGTTTCCACAAAGGCCGCCACCACCTGCGGGTCGGTGCTCACGGCCCGCGGGTAGATGAAGTCGTCTGCCGTGCGGGGCACGTCGGCCACCGGCGCCAAATTCACTTGGATGCCCAGAGAGCGCAGCAGTTGGTTCTTCTGCTGCACATCGGCCTCCACGGCCGCCATGCCCCCTTGTTCGTACAGGCTGCGCGGAGAGGGGAACCGCTCTGCCCGCAGGCCTTCGTTGCCGCTGACGCGGCAAACCGTGCCCCCTTCTTCATCCACGCCAATCAGCAGGGGGATGGCAGATGCCTGCTGGTAGCCCTGGATCTCCGCCCTGACCTGCTGGGCGTCTTTCCCTTTAAAATCCCGGCCGAACAAGAGCATGCCGCCCGGCTGCAAGGCCTGTACCTCTGCCAGCTGCTCCGGTGTGGGGCAGCGGACAAAGAACACTTGGCCCACTTTTTCTTCCAGCGTCATCCCTTCCAGCACCTGTCTGGCCTGTTCTTCATAGGCCCCGAAGATGCCTGGGGGCGCCGCCGGCGCTTCCGGTTCCTCCGGTGCGGGCTGGGGTTCCGGGGCCACAGGCGGCTGGGCCTCCGCCCCCGTGCCGCTGCCTTGGTCCCGGCCATGATCGATCCAAAAGGCCCCTGCCAGCAGCGCCAAGCCACACACTGCCAAGATCCAACGCCATGCCTTATGTTTCATCCGGTCCATCCTCCTTTTTACACGCCGCCTATGGGTGCTGTCCCCGCTTTTTCTGCGGCCTCGAGAGCGCGGGGATATCCCCGCTATCATACCATAACCCGAATACCAGGAACAAGTCATCTATTTTACCTGGTTTTTACCCCTATCGTCTGGTGTTTTTACAAACATGCTTTAGGATAAGAGCCGTTGAGACAAGAGGTCAAAAAAAGAACAGAAACGAAAGGTGATACTCTTATGAAAAGACGTAAGATTGCATTGTTATTGGCCGGCCTGATGGCCGCATCCATGTTGGCTGGCTGCTCTTCCGATGCGGGCAACGGCAATTCGGGCAACGGCAATTCGGGAAGCGGCAGTTCTGGCAGCGGCGATTCGGGCAACGGCGACAGCGGCTCGGAAGCCATTACTGTCATTACCCGTGAAGACGGCTCGGGTACCCGCGGCGCTTTTGTAGAGCTGACCGGCGTAGAGGCCGACGGCGAAGACCAGACCACTGAAGAAGCCGTTGTGGCCAACCAGACCGAAGCTGTGATCACCCAGGTCAGCGGCGACCCTGCTGCCATCGGCTACATCTCCCTGGGTTCTTTGAACGACACCGTTAAGGCGCTGAAGGTGGAAGGCGTGGAAGCCACACCGGAAAACGTGAAGAACGGCACCTATACCGTAGCCCGCCCCTTCTACATCGCCACAAAAGGTGAGGCCACCGGCGTTGCTGCGGATTTCATCAGCTTCATCATGAGCAAGCAAGGCCAAGAGATCGTATCGGACGGCTACATCGCCGTGAATGATGCGGCCGCAGACTTTGCCGGCACACAGCCGGAGGGCAAGATCGTGGTTGCCGGTTCTTCCTCTGTGACACCTGTCATGGAAAAGCTGCAGGAAGCCTATCTGGAGCTGAACCCCAACGCCACCATTGAGATCCAGCAGACCGACTCTTCCGCCGGCATGACTGCCGCCATCGACGGCACCTGCGACATCGGCATGGCTTCCCGCGAGCTGAAAGACAGCGAGCTGGCTGAGCTGACTCCCACCCAGATCGCCATGGACGGCATCGCCGTTATCGTCAACCAGGACAACGCTCTGGATGACATCACCATGGACCAGATCCGCCAGATCTACACCGGCGAAGTGACCGACTGGGCCGACGTACAGTAAAATAGCACTTCCTTCCCTCTTCGCCCCGTGCCGCAAGGCACGGGGTTTTTTGTTTGGCCACGCGTTTATGGCACCTGCCAGGAGCAGGGCAGCCCTGCCCCGCATTTGCCGCAGGCGTCTGCTTGCCAGGGGAACTGCCCCTGGTAGTGGGCGGCGTTCTCCATACACATGGCATAACACCTTTCCCGGCAGAAGCCCTCCATGGTCAAAGCGCCGTTGGGGCATTGCCCCACGCAAGCGCCGCAGCTTCCCTCCCGGTAGAGCAGGCAGCGTTCTTGCTCCAGCGGCGCGCCGGGCTCTTCCTGCAGGTCTGTGACCACAGAGGCCCCATAGCCGCAGCAGCCGCTATCAGTGATCAGCAGGTTGTTTTTCCCAAAGGTGCCTAGGCCGCCCAGCCAGGCGATATGGCGCTGGGACCAGCGGCTCTTATAAACGCCCTCGGCTGCGTAACCGGTATCCTGAGGGATCACCGCCCGTCCCCCTGCTGCAGCCACTTCCTGGCACAGCCGGCGGTTGATCCGGTACAGCAGCTGGGCAGAATGCTGATAGGCCATCACCCACAACGGCGAAGCGTACCGGCCTGCCCGGTTGCTTTCGATCACTTCCCGGGAGAAGGGCAGAAAATAGCAGACGATGATCCGGGCCCCGGGCAGTAGGTCCTGGGGCAGGTAATGGTCCGGCAAGACCAACTGCCGAAGCCGAAGGAACCCCGGGTGCCCCGCATCGGTAAAGGCCAGCAGGGGCTGCCGCCACAACAGGGGCAGGTCTTGGGCTTTCCGGTATTGGGTCACTTCCTGCCAGACGGCCTTGGTGAGCTTTTCTTTCATGCTCTCCCTCCATTGCAAAAAAGAGGACGCTGCCGCGTCCTCTTTTCAAATTTCTCTGTTCGGTTCTATTAGCCCAGATAGGCCAGGGGGTTCACCGGGGTGCCGTTGACCCGCACTTCCCAATGGCAGTGGGGGCCTGTGCTGTTGCCGGTGCTGCCCAGCTTGGCGATCTGTTCGCCCTGGGCCACTTTTTGCCCGACTTTGACCAGCAGTGCGCTGTTATGGGCATACAGGGTCTGCAGCCCATTGCCGTGGTCGATGGTCACGCAATAGCCGTAACCGCCGTTCCAGCCGGCTTGGATCACAGTGCCGCCGTCGGCAGCCACTACAGCGCTGCCTTTGGCGCCTGCCCAGTCTACGCCGGTGTGGTACCCTCTGCTGCGGGTGCCGAACCGGGATGTGAGTATGCCGTGGAAAGGCTGGATGAAGTAGCCTTTGGCCGCTTTGGCCGGCGGTTCCTTGGTGCCGATCACCTTCACTTCATTCTGAGGCTCTTGCACCACTTCCCAGCTCTGTACGGTGCGTTCCTGTTCCACGCCGTCTATGCTGACCACTTTGGCCACCACCTGGGCCACGCCATTTTGGCCCGGTGTGACGATCTTGCTCTCGGTATTCAGCATGGTATCGTCGTATTGGATCTCGGTCTCATAACCGATCTCCCGTGTGTACTCTTCTGTGGTGGTCTTTTTGACCGACAGCATCGGTTCGCTGCCCGCCAATGTGATGGTCTGGCCGATCTGGATACGGGCCGGGTCCACTTGGGGATTCAAGCCCTGGATCTGCGCCAGTGTCATGCCGTTGTTCTCCGCGATCTCGCTGAGGGTATCCCCCTGCTGCACGCTGTAAGTCTGGGTGGCCTGACGCTCCCCTTTCAAAGTCTCTTCCAGTTCGCTGATGCTCTGCACATAGGAAGTGGGCACCGTCATCTGCTCGATGGTCACGTCCTGTACGAATTCGGCAGTGGCGTTTTCATCGCCGCTCACATAGGTGCTCAAGATCCGCTGCTGCAGCAGTTCCAGCGCCGTTTTGCTGGGGTTGGCCCCCACCGGTGTACCATCCACCGAGAGGACGTATTGGGTAGACACTTCTTCCACCTTGGAAAACAGCAGCTCTTCGGTGGCTTCCGGGTCCAGCCTGCTCTCCGGCGAGGCATAGCCCAAAGAATAGGTCAAGTCTACAGAAAGATTATAGGGCCGGCCCAAATAGCCGCTGGTGCGCTTTTCCACTTTGGCAATGATGTCTTCCATCTCTTGTTTGGATTCCACAAAGCCAATGGATTTGCCGTCCAGCATCACTTCTACGCCGATGCCGAAATAGCTGATGGAAAACAGCAGGATCGTGGCTGTTCCCAAAAAAGCACAGGCCGGGATCCGGTTGCGCTTTTTGGCGCCCCCTTCCAGCAGATGCTGGGCCCGTTTCTCCTCCAGCCATTCCGCCGCCCGGTGACAGCGTTCCGCCGCTTGGGAGACGTGTTTCCCCAGCCCTTTGTGCAGCGCTTCGCCCACCATCACGGCCAGCAACGTTACCAGGCGCCAAGCCGTTTGCAGCACGCCGATCAGCAGCCCCAAAATCTTATGAATGAGTTGGCGGATGCTGCGCACTGCCGGCATATTGGCGCCGGTGTGGAACGTCCGCTCCCAATGCAGTTTCGTCTTAATGCGTCCACGGTGGAGCCGCTGGCGCAGGCTGCCACCTTTGTGTTTGCCCATGAAACCGCATGCCTCCTTTCAGCCAATTTTGTGTTGATTACAAATCGGTATAGATTGATTACAATTCGGTAACAGGCTCTATAATAATATGTTTTTCCTGATTTGTCAAGAGATTTCCTAGGGAAACCCCTTCGCCAGGGGCCGCCCCCTCTCTGGAGACGCCCCCATTTCCGGTCCCGGCAGCTGCCTTCCCGGCAAGAGAAAGGGGCGGGAGATGGCTCTCCCGCCCCTTGGCCGGCCCTATACCGGCTGCCCCAACAATTCTTCAAAACTGCGGATACAGAGGGAGGCTTCCTTCTGCATCTGCTCCCATTGGGCCTCGGAATAGGGGTCGTAGACCCCCACGGTCAAAAAGCCGCCCTGTCTGGCCCCCTGCACCCCGGGCAGGATGTCTTCGAACACGGCGCACTCTTCCGGTCTCAGCCCCAGCTTTTCCGCCGTTGCCCAGTAGATATCCGGGAAGCCCTTGCCCCGGGCCACCTGGCCTGTCGTGGTATGGGCGGCAAAGAGGTCCCACACGCCGTTGTGCCTGAGGGCGGGAATAAACAATTCCTCTGTGGCAGAGGTGGCGATGCCCAGCAAAACGCCCTGCTCTGCCAGCTGGGCCAAATACTCTTTCGCGCCGGGCTTCAGCTCGATCTGCCGGGCATAGGCCTGCTGGGAAAGGGCGGTCCACTCCTCCATCAGCGCCTGGGGTGTCTCCTGCAGCCCGAACCGCCGGATGGTGTATTCCGCCGCCTGGGAAAACTCCATGGCCTTGACCGCCTCTGCGTAGTCCGGCGGCAGGGGGATGCCCCTCCGTTCCAGGAACTGGGCGTCGATCTGTTCCCAGATCCCCATGGAATCCAGCAAGGTGCCATCCAGATCAAAGATGGCCCCTTTGATCTGCCTCAGCCTTTCCATAGCTGCAGCAGCTCCCGGGCCGCCTGCTCCACATCCGGCTGGGCCACAATGGCCGAGACCACTGCCACGCCCTGGATCCCCCGGTTTTTGAAATGCGGGATGGTATTTTTGTTGATGCCGCCAATGACCACTATGGGCAGCTTCACCTGCTGCCGGATCTGGTCCAGCACCTGGGGCGTGACGATCCGGGCGTCTGTTTTGGTGCCGGTGGCGTACATGGCGCCGACGCCGATGTAGTCGGCCCCCTGCTGTTCTGCCTGCACCGCCTCTTCCACCGTGGCGGCAGAAACGCCCACGATCTTATCCGGCCCCACCATGGCCCGCACCACCGGGCAAGGCAGGTCGCTTTGGCCCACATGGACGCCGTCGGCCTCGGCCGCCAGGGCGATGTCCGCCCGGTCATTGATGATGAGGGGCACCCCATGCCGCTGGGTGATGGCCTTGACCCGCAGGGCCAGCTGGTAAAACTCCCGGCTGGAGCAAACCTTTTCCCGCAGCTGCACCACGGTAGCGCCGCCCCGGATGGCCAGTTCCACCGATTCTTCCACTGTGGCGCTGGTCATCAGATCCCGGTCTGTGCACAAATACAGGGAATAATCCACCTCACGCTTCATACTGGATCTTGCCCCTCTTTTCTATGGTGTCGTCGTCGATCTGGCTCAAGGCGTCGATGATGCCGATGTGCAGGCTGCCTGTGCCCTTGTGCCCTTCCTTGTCTAAGGACATCTCACCGGCGATGCCCATGGATGCCACGGCAGCCACCACCGCCTGGAACCGGTCTTGGCAGGCCCCTACGTAAGCGCCCACCACGCCGGAGAGCATGCAGCCTGTGCCGGTGATCTTGCCCATCTGGGGCACGCCGTTTTGGATCTTGGCCACCCGCTGGCCGTCGGTGACCACGTCTTCCGCCCCGGTGATGGCCGCGATGCAACCGTGGGCCGATGCCACCGCTTTGGCCACTGCCACCGGGTCGTTGCCGCTGTCCGCCTCACTGCTGTCCACCCCTCGTGTGGAGACCTCCAGCCCAGCGATGAAGGACATTTCCGACAAATTGCCGCGGATGATCGCAAAGCGCACTTTTTCCACCAGTTCCCGGGTGGTCTCGTTCCGCAAGGCCGACGCGCCGGCACCCACCGGGTCCAGCACCACAGGGATCCCCTTTTCGTTGGCTGTCTGGCCTGCCTTGACCATCGATGCCACTGTCCGGGCATTCAGTGTGCCGATGTTCAGCACCAGCGCGTTGCTGATGGAAGTGATGTCCGCCACTTCACCGATGTCGTCCGCCATGATGGGCGAACCGCCGCAGGCCAGCAGTGCGTTGGCCACATCGTTCACCGTGACATAGTTCGTGATACAGTGCACCAAAGGCACCTGGCTGCGTACAGATTCGTTGCATTTCATGCTTGTTCCCCTGCCATTCTCCAAAAATATAGTTCGTGTTTGCTGGCCTGCTCAAACAGCTGGTCCAGCTTTTGCTTCCGCTGCTCGTCCAGGCCCTGGCACACTTGGTTGCAGTAGTCGGTCCAGGCTTCGCAGCTGGCTTTGTATTGGTCCGAGGTATAGTCCCGCACCAGCGGGGCGTAATACGTATCCATCACGGCCGGATACCGGCGCAGCAGCTGGCAGAATACATAATAATAGCCCAGCATGCAGGGCATCACCGCCATCAGGATCTCCGGGATCTCCTCTTTCTCCGCCGTCTCCAGCAGGAACTCCGTGTAATCCCGGCAGGCCGGCTTTTTCTCCATACGTTCCACATCGTCATCCGTCAAGCCGAAATCCGCCAGATATTGGAGCCGTGTGGCGTTCTCGCTGGCGTTGACAAAGCCCAGCACCGAATAGAACACCTGCATATCCCGCAGTGTCTGGCTTTTGAAAATACCCATGGCAAAGGCTTTGACGTAATCCCGCAGGTAGATGCTGTCCTGGATGATATAGTCCAAAAACCGTTGCTTGTCCAAGGTATCCGTGCCCATCCGCTTCAAAAACTCTTCTTCCGCCGCTTCTTCCCACAGCGGCATGGAGTGGGCGATGATCTCTTCCATAAATGTCATGGCATTTCCTCCTTACGCCTTGTGAAACGCGAAAAAGTGGTTGGTGGGCCCGTAGCCTTTGCCGATGTCCAGCGCGTCTTCAATGGCATGGGTCACATAGTCCTTTGCCTTTTCCACCGCACTTTCCAAGCTCTCTCCCAGGGCCAGATACGAGGCGATGGCGCTGGACAAGGTGCAGCCTGTGCCGTGGGTGTTTTTGGTCTGGATGCGCTTTTTGGTATAAGAGTGGAATGTGGTGCCGTCAAACAAAATATCCTGGGCGTCGCCTGTGGCGTGGCCGCCTTTGACCAGCACGGCCTTGGCGCCCATCGCCGCGATCTTCCGGGCTGCCTGCTGCATGTCTTCCACCGACCGGATGGCCATGCCTGCGATCTTTTCCGCTTCCGGGATGTTGGGCGTCAGCAGTGTGGCCAGAGGCACCACTGTGCGGATCAGCGTGTCAATGGCATCCTCCTGCATCAAGGGGCAACCGTTTTTGGCGTACATCACTGGGTCGATGACCACATGGGCCGGCTTGTACTGGTTCAGCTTTTGGGCCACTGCTTCCATGCAGGCCGGTGTGGACAACATCCCCACCTTGACCGCGTCTACCTGGATGTCTTCAAACACCGCGTCGATCTGGTCGGCGATAACTTTGGGCGACACATCTTCAATGGAGATCACCCGGCTGGTATTTTCCGCCACCACCGAGACGATGACGCTCATGCCGAACACCCCGATGGCCGACATGGTCTTGATGTCTGCCTGGATACCGGCGCCGCCGCTGCAATCCGAACCGGCAATGGTCAGCGCTGTTTTCATACTCGAAACCCTCCTTTGTGAATGGCAGCGGGCTTGGGGAGGGGTATGGCCCTGTCCTCCTTTTTCTGCCTGGGCGCATAAAAAAATACTTGCTCCAAATGCAGCAAGTATCTTCCCTGTGAAAATGCTCCCTACACTGGTGTTAACCAACAGGTTCAAAGAGTCAGGTTCTACCTTCTCAACTCCAAAGAGTCCCTCTGCATCCATTCGATTTGCCCTCAAAATATCACAGAACCGGCAAAAAGTCAACCGGCGGGGCAGAAGCCTTGTTTTGCTCTGCTTTCTGTGATAAAATATTGAATATCTAATTTCAGATGCGTCTGCCTATTTTTAGAGAGAGAATGGATATAGGAGGGATTCTGAATGAACCAAAAAAGCCGTTGGTACCGCTTGCTGTGCCTGATGCTGGCAACTTTGCTGCTGCTGTCTGCCTGCTCTTCCCCTGCACCAGCGCCCAAAGAAGAAGAGCCCCAGCCGGAGGAAAATAAGCCGGTCGATTCCTTGCCCTACACGCCGCCGGATTATAGCGACCACACCTCGCCCATTGAGTCCTATTATGTTACTCGCCTCACCGACGATGCCGAGATCCCTTCCGGCCTGCCTTCCCTGGCCGTGGAACTGCCAGCTCGTATGTTTCAGCAGGTTTTCCAAGGCTTGACTTACGATAAGTACATGGGCTACGATGTGCGCCACATGGACATATCTGATGCGGATCTCAGCGCAGTGGAAGATTACAACGACCTTTCTTTCAGCACCAGCACTGTTTGGCCGGACGAATTGCCCGAAGGGTTTGACCCTGAGGCCATTTTGGAGCTGGGCAAAAACCCCGGCTTGGGCATCCGGGACATTCATGCTCAAGGGATCACCGGCAAAGGGGTCAGCATCGCTATCATCGACCAGGCGCTCTATACCGGCCACCAGGAATACAAGGACAACCTGATGACCAGTGAAAGCATTCATGGAACCATGAGTGCTAGCATGCATGGCAGTGCAGTATGCAGCATTGCCGCAGGCCGGGAAGTGGGGGTGGCCCCCGACGCCAAGATCTATTACATCTCCACATACACTGGTCACAATGATGAAAATGGAGGCGATGATAATGATTTTTCCATTTTGGCGGATTGTATCCGGCGGGTCGTGGCCATCAATCAGAAGTTGCCCGCGCAAGAAAAGATCCGTGTGATCTCCGTTTCTCAAGGGTATAGACCCACTGATCTAGGTTATGAAGAGCTGATGGCCGCCATTGAGGAGGCCGATCAAGCTGGCATTTTTGTGCTGACGGTTTCTGCCGAATTGTTTTATCGCGGATTTCCTTTCGTTGGTATGAGCCGGGATTATATGGCTGACCCAGATGACGTCAATTCCTATGGTCCTGCAGATTTGCTTTCCGTTGGACAGTCATCCGGGAATTATTTAGTCCCCATGGGTTCTCGGACTTACGCCAGCTTTACGGGGGAAGACCAGTACGAGATCGATCATCAAGGCGGCGTCAGCTGGGCAGTCCCCTGGCTTGCCGGGCTCTATGCCTTGTGCTGCCAGGTCAAGCCGGA